>Ga0265798_10000059_pt1 | contig 228535 bp, 198 predicted proteins | sample P3T30metagenome_FD_192430 | JGI IMG/M metagenome (GOLD analysis project Ga0265798, IMG submission 192430) | Plant litter microbial communities from East Loma Ridge, Irvine, California - P3 T30 | ecosystem: Environmental > Terrestrial > Plant litter > Unclassified | place: USA: California... | reverse complement strand
TTTATTTAAAAGTCTCATACAGCAATGTATGAGACTTTTTTTTTGCTCTAAACACAAGCAGGTAAACAATTAAAACCTGAAACCTGACACTTAAAAGTCTCCTCCAAATAATGTAGGAGACTTTTTTGTTTAAATAATTTGGTATTCAAAGTTTATATTCAAGATAATCTGCATACACCACCTTAAAGTTTGCTCCTCCGAAGATCCAACTTCTGGTCAACTTTTTGTTCGTATTCTATAACACTCTCTACAACACTTCGCCAATCTGTGGCGCTGAAAGAAAATATACAAAAGATAATAACTGACAACGGTGTTATACCAACGACGTAGAAAGATGGGAAGTAATGTGCATGGTTTCACTTTTAATTAGTTAATTTTAACGAAAATATTTTTACAAGTAAAGAAAATTCATATAGAAATTTTAAATATGATTTAACTGAAAGAAAAGAAAAAAGTTTCAAACAGAATATGATTATTTAGTCAGTATGCTGGCGAGCTTATACTGATGCATGCTCTGAACTTTTTATTATGGCAGATAGTATTAAATTATATCGTAAAAAACTATTTCGAAAATTGAGGTCAACAATATTGTTGAAGCTTTAAATTAGCTAAAATCAATAAGTTTTTGTAATCTAAAATCCTTTATCCTCATTCTAATTTTTCAATCCCAATTAAGTACATTATTTAGAGAAGTATTTTTTATGATTTAATACTTTTAGGTCTGATATTTGTATCTTTAGTAGAAACTCGATGACCACTATATATTTATGAAAAAATTATTTTTGAAACAATCATTATTCTACATTTTATTTTTTGCCTTATTACTTACAGCTTGTAAGAAAGATAACGAAAAAATCGACAATCAGTCACAAGATACAGCTTCAGGAACTTTATCAGACGAAAAGAAATCAGATTCAGTAGCTACAAAAACTGAAATTAAAGAATCTGTGCCTCCTGCAATGCAGGAAAATGGTTTTTATAATGCTTTTGCCATTCCGAAAGATAAGAAGCAAAGAGATTCTGTATATGCAATTTTTAGTAAAAAATATACCGAAAGAGAACGTTACGCAATTTTAGCACTCAACAGATTAGATTCTAAAAGTAAATGGAATTCTGATACTTTAGTTGTTCCTGCAAAGATCGATACTACTTTGATGGCATATTCTCCTTTTCCAATGCAGCTTGATGTGCTGAGTGAAGTGAAAAAGTTTGTCGTATTTTCATACCCAATTCAGGCGTACGGAGTATATTCTAATGGGACTTTGGTGAAATGGGGCCCGACAAGCATGGGTAAAAAAACAGCGCAAACTACAAGAGGCTTAATGTTTGCTAATTGGAAGAAAAAATTGGCCATATCAACCGTAAAAAGTGAGTGGAAACTACCTTATAATTTCAATATTCACAATACTCACGGGATTGGATGGCATCAATACGATCTTCCAGGTTATCCTGCATCGCATTCTTGTTTGAGATTGTTGATGAAAGATGCTATTTGGCTATACAGTTATGCTGATACATGGATCCTAAATCCCGGTGGAGCAACTACTCAAGCAAACGGTACGCCGGTAATTGTTTTTGGAGATTACCCATGGGGGAAAAGAAAACCATGGAGAAACCTCTTAAACGATCCAAATGCCAATAACATTTCCGTTGAAGAGATGACCAATTTAATCAAGCCTCATGTTGAGAAAATGGTGAAAGAACAAACGAACAGAGAAAAAGTTTCTGATTCTATCAAAGCGGCAAAAGCGATGGAAGTTACAGCTCCGGTTGCAGAACCGGAAGCTACCAACTAAATTTTCTTTTCATGATGTAAGGTCGATTCTTCAGCGAACTTTCTGAGTTTTTTCATCTCATCTTTAGCTTTTATTTGTCCGATTCTTGCTGCAGCATACGTTGCGGCAATGCAAAAAAGCATAGCGAATGAAGCGTTTAAAGCCCAAGGATATTCAAAACTTTTGATTTGCTTTTCAACATAATACATGGTGAAAAATGTCATCCAAAGAATTGAAAACAGAAAATAGAGAAACATAAAAAAAGTCCAGACTGAAGAACTTGGTCCGAATACTCCTCTGATAACGGTTTGGTCATCTTCGATTTCTGTACGAAGAGATAACTGAGGCTGCCAATATTGTTCATATACGGTTTCTACACAGATGGTAGCCATTTCCTTGTTGATGTTTCCGGAAAACTCCCCTTTATGTTCAGCAAGATATTTTTTTAGATTTTCCGCATAAGCTTCTTTACTGAGATGCGTGTACATCTTAAATCTCGGGCGGTTTCTTATTTTGTCTAAGGTGGTTTCTTCTGTTTGCATATTAATCCGTATATGGTATTGGGTCTTCTAATGTAAAACTAAGGCGAAGTTCCTGATTTTTTCTCATAATATTCATATTTATTGTCTTGCCTTCATCAGATTTCATTATTTCCATGATTTTTTGCAACGTCATATCTGAAGTTTTCTTTCCGTTAATGGTGATGAGTTGATCACCTTTTTTCAATCCTGCTTTATCGGCTGGCGAATCTTTTCTCACTCCGGCAATCGAAAAAAAAGGTTTTAGAACAAATTTATATTGCAGGCTATTATTGATAAGTTCCACTCCATTCCCTCCATTATCTTTCTTTTTACTTTCGAGATTGAATAAATCTTTTTCCCATTGTAAGCCGTCTTGCTGAAAGTCTAATCCACTCATATTGAAATGAAACGGATCGCTATAATTTCTGTTTTTCTTTAAATATAATTTTTGGTTTTGATAATCAAAAACTGTTGTGAATCTCCTCAGAATATCACCACCGACAGACCCCTTTCTTTCTACAACCAAATTTACATGTTGAATAGAAAATTCATCAGGCATTGCTGTAAGCGGCTTTTCAAATTTAAAATCACCTAAATAAAAATTGTGGATTCGGCTTCTTTTACCATAAATATCACCATTAAATCCTCTACCTAAGTAGTCATCAATATTTGGTCTGTTGTAAACGAAATTCTTAATCAGGGCGGGGAAGAGCCAAATGGCATCACTGTTTCCCATATCAATCAAAAGCTTTGAACTTTTTTTCTCGTCGGTCATTTCTACATCAGCAAAGATATAAGGCTTATTTCTTTCGATGGAAATGGGTAATTCATCAAATTTTTTAATTCTTTTTTTGAATAAATCATCATTATTGTAAACAGTAATTTTCTTCGAACTGTAGTCAATCGCAACAGGATAATTTTTAAAAAAGTGATACCCAATAATGCCGTTTACAGGGATTCCGACGTGAGATGAAATATTAAAATCCTGATCCAAAATAATAAACAGAGTAAAAGAAGTATTGATAAAATGTTCTCCTATTTTCCCAGTATTATGATCAGATTTAAAACCTTCTATACTTGAACTTCCTCCAAGTCCGGAGAATTTCATTTTTTCTAAAGGTGAAAGTTTTAATTCTTTGTTTTCAAGACTGAAAATTGTTGTTTCGGCAACTCCAGTGTCTAACATAAAAGTAAGTTCGGCGCCATTCACCGTAATTGGAATGAAAATTAAATTATTAATCAGCTTAAAAGGAATGACTATTTTTTTTGCATCTTTTATCTCAAAACTATTCTGAGCATTCGCAAAAATGCTGAACATAGAGATGAATAAAAAATGCATTATTTTCATCTTATTAAATTACTAAAATATTTGATTTAAAAATAAAAAACATCCCCAATTGTTGAGAATGTTTAAAAATGATTAAGGAAATGTCTTTTATTTCGAAAAGAATTCCATTAAATCAATATAGTTTTTTTGATTGACACCGTGGCCGCTCATGTATTCTCTGAAGGTGAAATAACAGCTCAGATCATACAGCAGATCTGCAGCTTTTCTTCCCCATTCCATAGGAATAATGGCGTCATCTGTACCGTGAGAAACGAAGAAACGAAGTTTTTCTAGTTTCTTTTTATCTTTTACAATGTCTGTTAGCAATTTTTCTTCAGGATAACTGCTTAAACACGCAACGTAATTGAAAAGGTCAGGATACTTTAAAGCTAAGCTGTAACATAAAATACCACCCTGGCTGAATCCGCAAAGATGTGTTTTGTTATCTGTTAATCCATATTTATTGGTGATGGCCATAATGTTCTGTAAAACGCTTTCTAGAGCCTCTTTTGCCTGATCAATATCTATAAACTGTTCGGGATTATTAAAATCAATATCAAACCATGAATACCCTTCAAACTGAGTTTCTTTCGGAGCTCTGAAACTTACCAGAATCCAGTCAGCGGGAAGACTTTCTCTAAAACTAAAAAGATCCTGCTCATTGCTTCCATACCCATGAAGCATAAAGAGAATAGGAGTTTGCGGGGTAATGTTTTCCGGCTCTCTGACGATGTAATCTAAATTCATATAATAAGAATCTACTTTTTTGTTAAATGGAATCGCTGTAAAAATCAATTTAAATCAAGCGATTTAATAGGCAAAGATAATTAATAATGATTTATTTAAATAAAAAATAGTAATTGTCAGAATGAGAATAAGCAGAACAAAATTACGTATAGGTCTTTTGTTGAATTGCTATTGATTGTATTTTTTTATTGGAAATTTTACATAAAAGTTATTTTTATATTGATAAAAAACCTATATTTGAAACATTAAAAATCTATTCGGAGAAATGAAGCAAATTTACAAATCAAAAAGTTTACATAGACTTTCATTAATGGTAGTCGCATTATTTTCTATAGTATCTGTTATGAATTCTTGTAAAGATGATGACGAAGAAGAGTTTCAGGATCACCTTGTACAGTTTGAAGCAAAACTGGTAAAAGGTACGGGAACGGCAGTGCCAGTATTTAAAACTATTGTTACTCAGGTTGGAGTAAGTCAAAATACTAATTTTGATACACCAGGTCTTGTTTGGGCGAGTGATGAATTTTTCGTAAACTCAAGCCAGTCTCAACTTAATTTAGATGCAAATGCGCTTCTTACCAATGCGGACTCTCAGTTAATCGTTACATTATACATTGACGGACAAGTTGCAAAATCTGACACTGCAACCGGAGTAGGAACAAAAGACGCTTCTATTGATTACAGCTTTTTAGAATTGTAATTGATTTAAAAATAAAATAAAAAAACCGCCAATCGGCGGTTTTTTGATGATATAGATTTAATATTAAATTGCTTTTACAATAAAATAATTCTTCTTCCCTTTTTGAAGCAATAAAAATTTACCGTCAATCAAATCGCTTTCATTGGCAGTATAAACATCATTCACTTTTTCTTTGTTTACAGAGATAGCATTTCCTTTCAGCTCTCTTGTAGCTTCGCTTTTAGATTTTAAAAACCCTGATTTTTCAGAAAGCAAATCAACAATATTGATTCCTAAAACGTCGGCTTTTGCAACATCTTTCTGAGGAACACCTTCAAAAATTTCTAAAAAGATTTCTTCATCAAGACTTACTAAATCTTCAGCGGTAGATTTCCCGAAAAGTATTTCTGAAGCTTTTAAAGCTCTTTCATATTCTTCTCTTCCGTGAACCCAAACGGTAATTTCCTCAGCTAGTCTTTTTTGTAATTTCCTTTCGTGTGGCGCTGTTTGATGTTCTGCAATTAAATTTTCAATTTCTTCTTGCCCTAAAAACGTATAGAATTTTATGAATCTTTCTGCATCACTATCGGTTGCATTCAACCAAAATTGGTAGAATTTATAAGGTGAAGTTTTCTTTTTGTCTAACCAGTAATTTTCTCCGCTTTCAGACTTTCCGAATTTCGAACCGTCAGCTTTTGTAATCAAAGGAACGGTCAATGCAAATGCTTCTCCCTGCGCTTTTCTACGGATCAACTCTGTACCTGTCGTGATGTTTCCCCACTGATCAGAGCCTCCCATCTGAAGTTTTACGCCATTATTTTGGTATAAATGCAAGAAGTCATACCCCTGAATTAATTGATAAGTAAATTCTGTAAAACTCATTCCGTCAACACCTGCTTCTCCTGAAAGTCTTTTCTTTACAGAATCTTTCGCCATCATATAGTTGACCGTGATGTTTTTTCCAACATTTTTAGCAAAATCAAGGAATGAAATTTTCTTCATCCAGTCGTAATTGTTTACCAATTCTGCCTTGTTGGTTTCATTTCCTTCAAAATTTAAAAATCTTGAAAGTTGGTTTTGCAGACAATCAACATAATGCAAAAGCGTTTCTTCATCCAAAAGATTTCTCTCTGCAGATTTTCCTGAAGGATCACCAATCATTCCTGTAGCACCACCAACCAATGCAATCGGCTTGTGACCGTGTTGCTGAAAGTGAGCCAAAATTTTAATCTGAATTAGACTTCCGATATGTAAAGAATCTGCGGTAGGATCGAACCCGATATAGGCAGTGGTCATCTCCTTATTCAGTTGTTCGTCGGTTCCGGGCATCATGTCAGAAAAAAGACCTCGCCATTTCAGTTCTTCAATAAAAGAATTCATTATTTTTTGTTTAAAATTTAATGTGCAAAGATAAGTAAAATATAGAATGTGAAATAAACAGACTGTTCTAACGTCTGTTTAAATCTCTGAAATTTCGAATTCATTTAAATTTTTAATTATTTAATCTTTTAATTTTAATAAATTTGTTAGTAATGAAAGACGAACAATTATTTTCGCTCATCCAACAGGCAAAGGAAAAGGACCAAAAAGCGCAGACAAAACTCATCAATGTTTTCTGGGTGGATGTTTTTTCTTTTGTAATGAAAAAAGTGCATGACGAAAATGATACTGATGAAATCACAGTCAATGTTTTCTCAAAGGTTTTATCTAAATTGGATATGTACGACCCTAATTTCCAGTTTAAAACCTGGATTCTGACGATTGCTCAAAACACGATTATTGATTTTTGGCGAAGAAAAAGCAGAGAAAATCAAGATCCGACAGAAAATTTAGATGAAGTAAAAAATCATTATGCAAAATCTCCTGAAGAGCTGATGATCTCTGATGAAGAGCAAAAGAAAATTATTAAAACCATCGAGTCTTTAGATGGAAATTATCAGGACATTATCAAATTAAGATTCTTCGAAGAAAAAAGTATCAAAGAGATTGCAGAAGAGTTGGGAATTTCTGTTGCCAATACAAAAGTAAGAGTGATGAGGGCGAAAAAAGTCTTAGCAGAATTGCTGAAAAACAGTGAGTTTGGTGAAGATTGATTATAAATACACTTCTTCTTTGGTTTGTGGAAGAATAATTTTTCTTTGTTTTTCCTGATTTCTATTTTGGAGATTGATTTGCATTCCTTTTTTAATAAACGTTTCCTTTTTAGATTTACCATATTCTTTAGTATTTACAACTTCTTTGTCGAAAATCAATTTTCCTGTTGAAAGATTGAAATCTACCGTTGTCCAATATTCCTCAGGTTTTCCGCTTTCAGAAGAATATCCGATCAATTCAAAGTGTCCGTTCTGAAATCTGTATTTATCTGTACCTCCCATTTCCAGCTGCTTCCACCATAATGACTAATGTTTAAAATACCTTTGTTAATCGTTGTACTCATATAAGGATCACCCATCATTCCGCCATCTTTACTTCCCATAATAGCATTTTGGGATTTTTCTAAGACGGTCCATTTATTATTAATTTTTTTTAAAATCTGAATTTCGCGGGTATCTTCCGAATCATCATTGCTTTTAATATTGTAAACAATTACTTTTTCTGGGATTTTATCACCATCCAAATCTCCGTCAACAGTTTCATTAATTGTAGAACCTTTTGGCTGGAATTCTTTTTGAGCAAAGCAAAATGTACTGAAAATAAGAGTGAGGAAGCAAAATGTAGTCTTCATAAAAATATTTTGATCTTTAAAATTGCGAAATTATCTGTTTCATCAATGTCTGTCTTTGATTGTTTCGATAAAAAAATCACTAACTTTGAACCTCAATTTGAGAAATAAATGGAGAATTTAGTTCAGGATACAACCGTTCAGAAACCAAAATGGATTCGTGTAAAACTTCCTACAGGAAAGAATTACAGAGAGCTCCGTACCTTGGTTGATAAATATAAATTAAATACAATTTGCCAAAGCGGAAGCTGCCCAAACATGGGAGAATGTTGGGGAGAAGGGACAGCAACGTTCATGATTTTGGGAAACATCTGTACCAGAAGCTGTGGATTTTGTGGGGTGAAAACCGGAAAACCAATGGATGTAAATTGGGACGAACCTGAAAAAGTGGCTCGTTCAATTAAATTAATGAAAATCAAACATGCCGTTTTAACTTCTGTTGACCGTGATGATTTGAAAGATATGGGTTCGATTCTTTGGGGTGAAACGGTAAATGCTGTAAGAAGAATTTCTCCGGGAACAACGATGGAAACTTTAATTCCTGATTTTCAAGGACTGACAAAACATTTGGACAGAATGGTGGATGTAGCTCCGGAAGTAATTTCTCATAACATGGAAACGGTAAAACGTCTGACAAGAGAAGTGAGAATTCAGGCAAAATATGAAAGAAGCCTTGAGGTTTTAAGATACTTAAAAGAAGCAGGACAAAACAGAACGAAAACAGGATTGATGCTTGGTTTGGGTGAAGAAAAACATGAAGTTTTTCAGACGATTGAAGACATTAGAAATGCCAATGTAGATGTGATTACGATGGGACAATATTTGCAGCCTACTAAAAAACATTTACCTGTGAAGAAATTCATTACTCCTGAAGAGTTTGATGAATTCGGGGATTTTGCAAGAAGCTTAGGTTTCAGACACGTTGAAAGTTCGCCTTTGGTGAGAAGTTCTTATCACGCAGAAAAACATATTCATTAAAAAAATATACATCGCTTCAAATTTGGAGCGATTTTTTATTATAAGAAGCGGAGTAATGCAGGGCTATTCTAAATTTTTATTCTGATGGATAGAAAAATTAGGGTTTCAGACCACCCCTTCAAAAATTTCAAAGAAATTTTCGCCACCCCTCCAAAGGAGGGGAATTATCAACATTCAAAATTAGCCTTCAACTTTATTCAAATGCTTTTTCTTAAAAGCGGTAGGTGTTTCTCCGATATAATTTTTAAATAATTTATTGAAATAAGAAAGGCTTTCAAAGCCAACCTGAAAAGAAACTTCTGAAACGCATAAGTTCTGAAGCAATAGCATTTTTGCCTGATTGATTCTGTAATTATTAACAAAATCTGTAAAGGTCATGTTGGTCTGTTTTTTAAAATATCTGCAAAATGCAGGTGTACTGAGACTTACCATTTCAGCAATCACATTTACGTTTGGGTTCTTATCATAATTTTCATTGATGTAATCGTAGATTGTTCCCATTCTGATTTTATCATTCAAAAACCATTTTACCCGCGTATCTTCTTTGTTCAGCTCTTTTACTTCAGTTGACTGAGAAAGGATTTGCAATACTTCCATCAAGGCAATCAGCGATTCGAACGGACTTTTTTCTTTAATTAGATGAAGTTTTTTTGCAACGATTTTTTTTGTTTCTCCGGAAAAAGATAAACCTAAATAAGAACGGTCTAAAAGTTTTTTAATATCATCAAATTCAGGAACGGGAAGGATCATTTCCTCAATAAACTTTTCTTTAAGCTGTAATACAACCTGTTTGTATTCAGTTTTAATTCCATAATCAAAATTTAAATGCGGAACATTTGAACCCACCAAAAGAAGATCACTTTCCATAAACCCAGAAATATCTTTACCTACATGGCGAATTCCGTTGAGAGCTTCTACATAAACCAATTCAATTTCAGGGTGATAATGCCAGAAAAAACAATGTTTCATGGAGGGCTCAAAAATTTTAAAAGATTTACCCTCTTCAAAATTAATGTCTTCTTTCTGGATTTTCATTAGGTTCTGCTTTGATTAATTATGAATGCAAATTTATTTAAAATTGTCAATATAGAGCAATAATCAATCATTTCAGAACAAATAAGAACCATTATTTCTCCCGAATTTTGCACTTTGAAATAGGAATAGATGTTTGATAAAAGAATTTTGCCTTTGGCAATCGGTGGTTTGGCAATCGGAACGACAGAATTTACCATAATGGGACTGCTTCCCGACATTGCAGAAACATTGCAGATTACCATTCCGCAGGCGGGTCATTTGATTGCAGCGTATGCGTTGGGAGTTGTAATTGGAGCACCCATATTAATTGGTTATTCAGTGAAATTTCCACCCAAAAAAGTCTTGCTTGTTTTGATGGTGATTTTTACCATTTTTAATGCTTTATCAGCTATTGCTCCTGATTATAATTCGATGTTGATTATCAGATTTATGTCTGGTTTACCACACGGAGCATTTTTCGGAGTAGGAACTGTGGTTGCATCGAGAATGGCTGGAAAAGGGAAGGAGGCACTGTATATTTCACTAATGTTTACAGGATTAACGGTCGCCAATTTGGCGATGGTTCCTTTGGTGACGTACATTGGGCATGCCTTCCACTGGCGTTGGTATTTTGCCATCGTTGGAGTGATTGGTCTGGCGACTTTATTGGCCTTGAAACTTTGGCTTCCTGCAATGGAAAAAAAGGAGGACAGTCATTTCTTGGAAGAATTAAAATTTCTGAAAGGCAAACAGTCGTGGTTGGTTTTAATGATTACGGCGGTCGGTTTTGGCGGCTTATTTACTTGGTTTAGCTATATCACACCGTTGATGACTGTTGTTTCGAGAATTGAAAGCAGTCATATGGCGTATGTGATGATTCTTGCCGGTGGAGGAATGGTTGTCGGGAATTTAGCCGGAGGTTTTCTTTCAGATAAATTAGGACCGGAAAAAACTTGCGTGCTGTTGTTGTTTTTGATGATGTGTTCACTGTCGGGAGTCTTTTTCCTTTCAGAATATCAAAGTATTTCTTTGGTTTTGACATTCATTTGTGGAGCTCTTTCAATGTCAGTTGCAGCACCCATTAATATTATGATGATGAAAGCAGCACCCAAAAGTGAAATGATGGCCGCCGCTTTTATGCAGGCTGCATTTAATATTGCGAATGCAATGGGCGCTTTCTTAGGTGGGATTCCGTTAGAACATGGTTTGCCTTATAATTATCCTTCGCTTGTCGGAGTGGGGATGACAATTATAGGTTTAGTGATCAGTATCATTTACTTTTATATGTATCGCTCATCAAATGTCCCAGAAAAGGAAATTATTACGGAATGTGTTACCTGTGACCAATAAAAAGAGAAGCAATTGCTTCTCTTTTGTTTTCTAATCTTCAACTTCATTGCCGTTCTGGCACCAATATAAAGCGTTGTACAAGTTTTCTTTTGGAAAAGATTTAAATTCTCCGGGCATCAGAACACTGAAAATATCCGTAAAATTCTGTACTCCTTCTTTGTCGGTGACAATCGCCGCACGATTCCATTTTGAAAGATTTTTTATTCCTAAAAGTGCATCCTGAAGCCAGGCTCCCATTGTAAAATTACTTAAATCTGTATCCAAATAAAGGAGATAGTTTAATTCATCGAATTGTTCCACTTTATTTTTTACATAAGGAATGACAAGATTTTCAAAATCTTCTTTCGTAACATCGCCTGTTGCATTGAATGCTGCTACATTTTCGGGTGCATCATTAATAATCGTGATCATAGTTTATATTTTAAATGGTTTTGGTAGCTTTAAATTATCAATAATTAAACCATAATTAAATAATGAATGGGTTTAAGGCTCAATTATTGCTAGGATTTTGAAAATAATTCTATGGACCTGAAATCTAACGAACCTTTCTGGCTTTTAAAAAATGGCCTTGTTTCTTCCTATCCTTCCCTGAAATCTGATGAAGAATGTGACGTTCTCATCATCGGCGGCGGAATTACCGGAAGCCTTATTGCCCATCAAATGATAAAAGACGGATACCAAACTATTTTAATTGATAAACGTGAAATCTGCAATGGAAGTACTTCTGCAACAACTTCTATGTTGCAATACGAAATAGATACTCCAATGTACGAATTGATTGAAATGATTGGTGAAGAAGGTGCGGTAGAAAGTTATAAAGCCTGTTCAAAATCTATAGATGATCTCGAAAAATTAACCAAAGAAATAAAAGCCCGATCGGGCTTCAAAAGAAAACAGTCTTTATATTTTGCGTCGAAAAAGAAAGATGCAATTTGGCTTGAAAAAGAATATGAAGCCAGAAAGAAAGCTGGATTTGACATAACCTGGCTCGGAACTGAAGATATTGAAGAAAAATTTGGCTTCCAAAACACGTACGGCGGAATTTTGTCAAAGCAAGGTGCAAGTATTGATGCCTTTAAATTTGCTCATGAGCTGCTGAGATTTAATGTCAATAAAGGTTTAAAAGTTTTTGATAAAACTGAAATGAAATCTGTGAAATATTTGCGTGACCATAATTTGGCATTGACAACCGATGGCTTTAATATTAAAGCCAAAAAAATCATTTATTGTGTTGGATATGAAAGCTCAACAATGATTAAAGAACATTTCGTTGACCTGAAAAGTACCTTTGCTGTTGTTTCTGAAATTGATAAAAATAAATTTAAAAACATTGAGCATACGCTTGTCTGGAATACCGATGATCCCTACATGTATATGCGTTCCACGGATGATGAAAGACTTTTGATCGGTGGCGGTGACGAAGATTTTTCTGATCCCGAAAAACGAGACTCTTTATTAAATAAAAAAGAAAAAGAGATTCTCAAAAATCTGAAAAGGATAAAACCTGATTACCATTTTTATACCGATTTTATCTGGGCCGGGACATTTGGCGAAACAAAAGATGGACTGCCGTACATCGGAATTCATGATCAATTTAAAAACTCTTATTTTGTCTTAGGCTTTGGCGGAAACGGAATTACTTTTTCCGTAACCGGGATGGAAATGACTTCTGCTTTTATGAAAGGAAAGAGGCACCGGCTTTCTGAGTATTTTAAATTTGGAAGATAGTTTAAAAATAAATGTTTCGGGGTTCGGCAAAGCCGAACCCCGAAACTGATAAACAATACTAACACTCACATTATTTATTAAACTCATTTAGGTTTTATTTAGAAATGAGATTCATTGATAACTCCAAAGACTGGTGTTTCAGACAAATACATTTACGTTTTTAATTTAATTTTCAAAAATTTAACGCTTTTGTGATAGGATTTCATCCTATCCTTTGCTAAGTCGTCCCGTTGGGACTCCGTAAAGAATTTAGAATTCGAATCTTATATCCCGAACCCGAAACTAAAAACTATATCCGTTCTTTTTCGCCAGTTCCACAATAGATTTTTCAATTGCTTTTCCTAAATCATCATCTTCAGCATTTCCGCGTTTTTTCATTTCAGTGTCGATAAAACTTTGTCTTTGCTTTGCCAAAACTTCAATTTCTCTCTGAATTTTATCACGGTCGGCCGATTTTTGGGCAACAATCTTATTGATTTCGTCTTTGCTTTTTCCTTTCAGTTCAGAAGGTAATTCCTCTTCTCTGATAGACGAAATGTAGCTTTTATCTTTTTCAACTTTATCCACTAAATCCCAATGATCATTTTTGTAAGCATTTTTCTTCGACTTACTTACAGCTCTTTCAACAGCATTTGAAGCTGACTGCATTTCTGCATTTGAATCCTGCGTAGTCTGTTTGCTTTTCATTTCCGAGCCTCGGCTTCCGTAGGAAATGTAGGTATCATTCAATTTAGAATTGTACTGTGAAATTTTCACATCATAAGGCGTTTCAATATAAATCACCTTTCGGTTGCTGTCGATATTGAAGAATTTTCCGTCTCCCAGACTCGCTCCGTTTTGCCAGAAGGTTTGAATTCCCTCATCACGACTTCCGCAAAAAATGGTGTTGGTGTAAATGTTTTTTTTCTTTGCACCTGAAATTGTTTCTTTATAATTGATTTTCCCCTGGTCAAACGCTTCATTTCCGGCAATGTAAATCAGCTTCATGCTTTTTTCGTTACCATCCCATTTCAGGTTGGTTGAGGCATCCCGAATTACTGCACCGCAATATTCACTCCCACCATTGGTTCTGAGGGCGAAAAGTTTTTCTGAAACCAGATCTAAATCCTGAGTCAACGGAGTAACTTGTCTGATGTAATTTTCATCTTTTAAACCGTCATTTCCGTATTCGTACAATGCGATTTCTACTTGCGGAGCTTGTCCGTTATACTTTAAAGTCGTCAAAGTATTCACGATATTCCAAAGTCTCGATTTTGCCTGATCGATCAGTCCATCCATACTGTTTGAGGTATCCAAAAGCAATGCGACCTGAATTTTATTATCTTTTGAAACGGTGATTTGCGGCTCGGCAGGAATGTTACTTTCTATCACTTCTCTGTCGTTGGCTTTGCTGCTGCAATGAATGTCTGACATTTTTCCTGCGCTTAAAAAAGCAACTGCAGTTGTAGTTAATGCTAAAAATTTTAAGGTGTTCATATGGTATGTTTTTAATGATTAATTAAGATTTGATTGATTCTAAAACTATCTGCTGTAATACTGAATCTGCATTTCTTTAGGATATTTTACTTCATAAGAGAAATTGATTTTATCTGAAGTTCCGCTGGAAATATTTCTGTTCCAAAGAATGCTTCCGGTTTTGTCATCATAAATCCCGTTTCCGATTTCTAAAGATTTTACCGTTATTTTTGAATTTTCGCTTAGAGGAAGCTGATCAAGAATTTCCAGTTCGATATTTTCTTTCGTATTGTTTCTCACGCTTATTTGATAAGATTCTGTTTCCCATTTATTTGAGTTCAGCGTTTTCTGTGAAGTTTTGTCTTCAAGCTTGATTCTTTTAACAACAATTCTCTCGTCAACTCCCAGAGAAATCGGGAATTCTTCTTTTACATACATGCTTGTGATATTGGTTTTTCCGATATAATTATCTTCAAAATAAATATTTCCTTCGCCTGAAATCAGATTTAAATTCTGCCAGTTTTTCACAAAAGCCATCAGGAAAACCTGATTGTTTAGTTTCGGTACGGTGTGATATTTATACTTTGCATCTACCTCTTTTTTATCCAGAATCACATATTGCTCTTTTTCCTGACTGACGATGGTTTGATTGTATTTTAATTCATACAAAACATTCATCTGATTATCAGAAACAGTCGCCACAGAATTCTGGCTTGGCGCAGCAACTTCCTCACGCATCTGGTAGGAATTTGACATATCAGCCTTCGCTTTTTGCATATACCCAACTTTTGCATCATCATAATTATGAGGCGAATATTCTGCTACATACAGTGGTGATAAAATCGGTCTGTTTTGGTTGTAAGAAGGTTTGTAAGTGGAAACAAAAAGTTTCACATTATTCCAGTCTTGCCCTGTTTTTTGGTAAATTTTTCCTTTGTAAACAATTTCCAGAGGTTTTTTGGTGGATAAAGCCCGCAAATCGTAAGACGGAACCCAGCCTGCATTGGAAACAATATAGCTTACCCCAAGATTGAGATTCATTTCATTTTCAGCAAGAATTTCGAGGATCAATTCTTTGGTGTTGGTATTTTTATGAGTCTGTTCTTCGGCAAATTGTTTGTTGATCTTAGCAATGCTTTCATCAAGGGTAGTTTTTTGTTCATTCAGAAGAAAAACCTGATTGTCGATTCCCAGCATTCTTTTTCTGTAAAATTCTGTCAGTTTAATCAGTTGTTCCTGTGGTGTTGATTTGTCGTTTGTTGAGACTTTAAGATTATCATTAATAATATTTTGTTCGCCTGTCAGATTTTTAATCTGAATATTTAATAAATTGACTTGTCTCTGAAATTTTTTTCTTTCATCATCCAGTTTTTTTTCGCCATCGGTCAATTCATCATTTTTAAGATAATTGCTTTGTGGAGTGATAGATAAAAGGGCTGTGTTTTTTTCAAGATTAATTTTGTAGGTGTTTTCATCCAAATCATTTGGGAGATTGATGATTTTAACCACATTTCTTCCTTTTTGAAGAGTAACGTTCGTGCTTCCGAAAACTTTTGCGCCCTGCAAAAATACGGTGGCCTGTTTTACGTCGATTTCCTTTTTAATTTCCTGAGATTTAAAAAACGAAACCATAAAAATGAGTGTAAAAATAGAGTGTCGCATTGTTTATTATTTTAAAGTTCTACAGTAAAATTACCCAGATTAGAAACCGAAAATTTGAAGACTTTGTGAACTTAGGTTTTCACTTGGTGGAAGTTTTTAGACAAAAAAAGACAGCCATTTCTGACTGTCTTTTCGCACTTTAAAGAATTTCGTATCTTGTTTTGATGCTGAATTTCAGCTTAATGTTTTCAATGTTATCAAAAGCAAAATCAACACTTTGGTCGGCTGCTTCCATCTGTACGTTGGCCATTTTGCTTCTGTAGGCTACCGGCATTACAGAGTCGCTCATGTAATCTTCAATTTCTGTGATTTCCAGCGGTGTTCCGGTCTTTTTTCCGATGCTTCCCAATAGATAATCGGCTTTTTCTTTGGCAGCTTTCAATGCATTAATTTTAACCGTTTTTCTAAAATCTGCAATTTTTGTGTTTTTAATTTCGGAAATATTCAGATTGCTTACCCATTTTTGATTCAAATCTTCAAAAAGCTTACTGACATTGGTTTTAGCATTTACTTTAAACTGAAAACTCTTGGTAAATTTGGTTGTTTTCGAATACAAATTCTGGTACATCGATTTGAATTTGATGTCTTCATTTTTTACTCCGTTGGTTTTCAGAGTTTCGAATAAAAGTTTTTCGTTGTCTACCAATTGATTTTTGTTGTCGGCTTTTATCCCGATGTTGAAGATGATTTCATCCGGTTCTACTTCCATTTCGGCAACTCCAGTTACTTCAATTGCATTTTTTTTGATTTCCTGCGCATTCACCAAACTTCCTGCTGCAAAGATTCCTACTAATAAAAGGTGTCTCAGTTTCATAATGTAAATATTTATTATTTTTATCGGTATTATGCAATCGCTTCTTCGATTTCATAATTTCTTATTTTAAATTTCTAAAGTAAAATTACCCTGAATAAAAACTGAAATTTTGTAAACTTGGTAAAATGAGGTTTTCACTTGGTGAAAATGATTTTTCAGAAAATATTTGAGAAGAAACCTAACGGGTTTTCGAAATCCGTTAGGTTTGAGTTCCAACTAAATAATGCCTAACGATTCTTTTTAAAATCATATTTAATACTCATGTTGATAATATATTGTATTCCGATTACAGGATCTTCGTTGTTGATTACTTTATCAAAACCATTATATGGAGTTCCTTCATAATAAAAGGTTTTTCCTTTTCTTTCCATTTTTTTTATCATCAGATCATTGTTATTATACCCTCGCAATAAATCGAAATCTGAACTTTCATAAGCAGTATATTGTTGATACTGTGAAGATGGAAAAACATATGTAAAACCGGAGCTCATCGTTGGAGTACCGATAATTTCCTTTCTGAATCTTTTAAAATAATCTTCTTTTTTCCATTCGGCAATTTTGCTCGCTTCGGTCATTAAATCCTGATGAATTTTTTCAAGATCAGTGTTCATATAATCAATTTTAATAATGTCATAAATCTGATAATCTGAGGCTTCATAGATGATTTTCTCGATTTTAGAATGATCGTTGGTTTTAATGATGATGTTTTTTTGATTTCAAAACCTTTAATTTTTTCACTGATCAGCTTTTTATCATCAGAAATGCTCACATCATACACTTTGGTTTGGGAAATAAAATCTACATAAAAATTGTCTTTATTTATACCTAAAACTCCAAGCCTTTTAATGAAATTCTGTATTCGTATGTTCATGTTTTCAATGGCTTTTTTAAGAGACTCTGCTTCCTCATTCAGTCCTAAAGTAATTTTAAACTGATCTGCTTTTTTATTCAACAATACATTGACGTTAATCAGCATTGTAGAATCTTTAGCATAAAAATGTTTTACATCAGAAAGTCCAGGGCGACTGTTCTCATAAGAATTTCGGTTACTGTAAACATGATTTCCGGACATTTGCCCCCGAATAGAATAAAAGGAAATTAGAAGGAGAAGCAAAGTGAAGAATTTGGTTTTGTTGTAGTAAAGATTGTTTTTCATAGTGATTAAATTTTAATTGTATACTACAAACTTAATTGCCTTTCAAAAGTTGTTTGAAGCCAACTTGGTGAAACCTATTTTTGACTTGGTGAATCATTTTCTGAACATCAATTATATGTATATCTTTGTTTTATGAATTTAATCAGGCTTTTTACAATTGTTTTTTTGTTGCTTTCTTTGAATAATTTGTATTCGCAAAGTAAAGAAACCAAAGAAATTGTAGCTGAAACGTCAAAGCTCAAAAAAGCATTGGATACCAAAGACGAATCTGCTGAAGCTGATTCTTATTACAATATTGGTGAAACCTACTTTAATAATGGAAATTTCCCAAAAAGTGAAGAGTATTTTATAAAGTCAAAAGGTATTTATGAAAAACTGAATGACAAAAAAAATCTCGAAAAGGTAACCCGGAAATTAGCTCAATCGCAGGAAAATCAAAACAAACTGAAATCGGCGGTAAGTAATTATGGAAAAGCTTCAAATATTGGCTATTCTAAATCTAAAAGAGTGTTAAATGCCAATGACGCATCCAGACTTTCATCACCGGTTACAGAAAATAAAGCAGAAGCCATTCAGAATAATATCGATATCAGCAGAAAGGAAAATGAAAATTCTGACTTAGCCGCCAGCTACAGCCAAATGGCAGAAGTGAATATTGAACAGAAAAATATTCCCAAAGCAGAAGAAAATTTCACAAATGCGTATAAAATTTCCAAAGATAATGCACCCCAACAAGCCTTAGCAATCAATCAAAAACTGACAGATTTTTATGTTGAAAATAAAGACTTTGATAAAGCCATTAAAGCAAAAAAAGAGGTTTTAAAAGAAGATTTTGTAAAAGATAATTCTCAGAAAAAAGTTGAGCAAATTCAGGAACTTGCTGATATTTACATCAAAAAAAACGATCCGAAAGAGGCAATTGTCTTGCTTAAAAATGCTTACGATATTGCATTGAGTAAAGGCCACACTTTGGAAGCGCAAAAAAGTGTCAAAAGACTCGACAGTTTGTATGCGATTTCTCAAAATACCGATGCTTCTGTACAATTGTACCGAGATTTTCTAGAGAAATTACCAGATTTGGTTTCTAAAGACAGAAGTTTGGTTGATAACAAAATTCTCGAAGATACCGAGCAAAGAATTTCACAGCTCGAGCAGGAAAAGAAGCTTAAAGATGAGCTGATTCGTAAAAAGAATATTTTCAATTATAGCTTAATTTGTGCTTTGATACTATTAATAGGCTTAATAATTTTCATTTTCAGAACCTTGAAAAAAGTTCAGATCAAAAACAAAAAAATTGCTTTGCAGTCGCTTCGTCGGGAGATGAATCCACATTTTATATTTAACAGTTTAAATTCTGTTAATCATTTTATCGCCACAAATAACGAATTGGAAGCCAATCAATATTTAACCAAATTTTCAAAACTCATGCGTGGCGTGATGGAAAATTCTACAGAAGATTTTATTCCGTTTCAGCAGGAATTAGATTTGCTTCAGAATTATTTGGCTTTAGAAAAAACACGTTTTGCAGATAAGTTTGATTACGAAATTGAGGTTGATGAAAGTTTAAATACCCAAAGCTTAAAAGTTCCCGGAATGTTGATACAGCCGTTTCTGGAAAATGCAATCTGGCACGGCTTAAGATACAGAGCAGAAAAAGGATTTTTAAGTTTAAAATTTGAAAAAAGCAACGATTCTCTGAACATTTTCATCGAAGACAACGGTATCGGAATCGAAGAAAGCAAAAAACAGAAAACCAAACATCAGAAAACCCGAAAAGGCCGCGGTATGAAAAATACTTTAGAAAGAATTTCGCTGTTGAATGATTTATATAAAAAAGATATTTCGTGTTCTGTGAAAGACTCTGAAAATGGGGTTTTTGTAAAAATTTCTTATAAATTAATAAATAGCTAAACCTCAATTTAAAAAAATGAAAATAAAATCGGTAATCGTAGACGACGAAAAAATGGCAAGAGAAGTTCTGAGGAACTATCTCACGAAATACTGTCCGCAAATTGAGATTTTGGGCGAGGCAGAAAATATCAAAGAAGCCGTTCCGTTGATTGCAGAAATGCGGCCTCAACTCGTTTTTTTGGATGTAGAAATGCCTTTCGGAAACGCATTTGATGTTTTGGAAGCGACCAAAGAATTTTCTTACGAAACGATTTTCATCACGGCATTTTCACAATATTCACTTCAGGCTTTAAACAAATCTGCGAGTTATTATATTTTAAAACCAATCGACATTCAGGAATTGATTTTGGCAGTGAATAAAGTGGCTGAAAGTTTAGAAAAAAAAGACGAACTCAACCGAAACAAAATTCTCCTCGAAAATTTAAAGTTAAAACCCGAAAAACAACAGTTGATTCTCCCAACTTTGAAGGGCTTTGATGTGGTAAAAACCGAAGATATTGTACGACTTCAGGCAGATGGAAACTTTACGCAGGTTTATCTTACAGACGGTTCAAAGAAAATGGTTTGTCGGTTTTTAAAGCATTTTGATGACTTGCTGGAGAATCCTTTTGTGAGAGTTCACCGTTCCCATATCATCAACACCGGTTTTGTAAAATCTTATCACAAAAGCGGAACGGCAACTTTGTCTGACAATACTGAAATCGAAGTTTCCGGAAGTTTTAAAGATCAGTTTCTGAAGATTTTTTCATGATTTTTTTGGCAGCTATTCCGCCTTCCACTCCCGCTTTTTTGTTTCACAAAAAGAGCTCCGTTCAAGTCGGGCTGTAGCAATTCGACGTTGAAATTATATTGAAAGGCATCATTTTTGAATTTTTGTGATCATAAAATATTTCAATATGAAAACTTTTCAGAAAATAGCCATTCCCGTTTCCTTAGGTATCATAGGATTATTACTATTTAATTCCTGTTCTGTAGGAATTCCAAAAGGCGCCACAGCAGTCAAAAATTTCAATTCAGAAAAATACCTCGGAAAATGGAACGAAATTGCCCGTTTCGATTATAAATTCGAGAAAAATATGGATAATGTCACCGCCAATTATTCACTCAATTCCGACGGCACAATTCAGGTTCAGAACAGAGGCTACGACTACGTTAAAAAAGAATGGAAAGAATCAGTTGGTGAGGCAAGATTTGTTAATGATAAATCTGAAGCAAGGCTGAAAGTTTCATTTTTCAAACCGATTTGGGCAGGTTATAATGTGATTGATATTGATGATGATTATCAAAATGCCCTGGTGGTAGGAAACAGCACAAAATACATCTGGATTTTATCGAGAAATAAAGAAATTCCAAACAGTATCAGAGAACGATTTTTGGCAAAAGCACAAAAGTTAGGTTATAATACGAATGATTTAATCTGGGTGAAGCATAATTAGTCATTGCGAGGAGCGAAGCGACGAAGCAATCTCAAATCGACATAGGAAAATGGAGCGGTTAGAAAATTTAGAATTAATCCGTTAAAAATCCCCACTGTTCGAAGTGTGACAAATATTTTGAATCAAAGATTGTATTTTGAATTCGCACAAGTTTGGGGATTTTAGGATTGATTTTAAACTTTTAGCGGAAGTTTCCAAGTCTTGTCCCGAAGCTTCTGGATTGTCTCTTTTGTCTTGAAACAAAAGAGAATTATTTTAAACTTCTATATTCTTTCCATTCCACAAAACGATGATCAATAATCTGCTTCATCAAATCATAGTTCTCATAAGTATCTTCAATATGATAAAAAGTTTCATATTCAAAATCACTTTCTTCAGCCACAGAATCAAAAATATTAATGTAATCTGTCGCAAATGAACTGAATTTGTCCCCGAAATCTGTCTCATCAACATAATAATCTTTAGCAAAAGCATTTCCCAAGTCATTCAAATCATATTCAGAAAACTTACCATCTAGAGCATCGATGACAAAGTCTGCACCGGTGATTTCTCTTCGTTTTAATTTTTCGAGTTCATCTTCGGAGTCTTCTTTCAATTCTTCGGAAATCAAATCGTTGACAACGCACCAATTGAGGAACATTCCTGTGTGAGTTGCTCCATTTTTTTCGGGAAGTCCTTCGGGAAAATCTCCGCTATAATGCCATGAAGCATCATCATATTTAGTCATATTTTTTATTATAGTTGTAGACAGTTCAAATCAAAGATATAAAAAATCATTTTCTTTTGTCCACTACAGAGATTTTCACGTCATTTGTAGAGAATTTATTCAAAATTAAACGCATGCAAAACGCAGTTCTTATCACCATTGGTGACGAAATTCTTTCAGGAAATACGGTAGATACCAATTCAAATTTTATCGCAACCGAGCTCAAAAATATCGGAGTCAAAGTAGTACAGATTTTTACCATATCAGATGAAATAGATATTATTAAAGATACCCTGAAATCTGCTTTCGAATTGGGAGATTTAGTCATTACAACGGGAGGTTTAGGACCAACAAGAGATGATAAAACCAAGAAAGCTTTAGCCGAATTTTTTGATGATGAAATTGCTTTGGATGAGGTTACTTTTGAACATCTTAAAGGATACATGGAACGACGCGGCCGCATAGAAATTCTGGAAAGAAACCGTGAACAAGCTTTTGTTCCTACAAAATCAACTGTTTTTCAAAATCATTACGGTACAGCACCTTGTATGATGATGGAACAAGACGGAAAACTGTCTTTTAGTCTGCCAGGCGTTCCTTACGAAGTAAAACCTTTGATTAAAGATCAGATTGTTCCTTATTTAAAAGATAAATTTAATTTAAATTATATTTCAACAAGAATTGTTTCTGTGGTAGGAATTCCCGAAAGTATTTTAGCTGACCAAATTGAAGACTGGGAATTGGCGTTACCCGAAAACCTTGCCTTATCTTATCTTCCTGTGGGAACGAGAGTAAAACTGAGACTAACAGCAACCGGAACTGATGAAGATCTTTTGCAAATTCAGTTGGAAAACGAAATTCAAAAATTATTTCCGATCATCGGAGAGAATATTATTGCGACTTCTGAAGATAAAATTGAAAAGATTTTAGGGGAGATTTTAAGCGAGAAGGAATTAACAATTTCTACAGCTGAAAGTTGTACAGGCGGAAATTTAGCACAAATGCTTACTTCAAATCCGGGAAGTTCTAAATATTTCATAGGTGGAGTAGTCGCCTACGCAACACAAAAAAAGACAGATATTCTTCATGTTTCAGAAGGTACCATTGAAAGATTTACGGTGGTAAGCAGAGAAGTCGCTCGTGAAATGGCTGATGGTTGTCAGAATTTATTTAAATCAGATATTTCTCTTTCGACGACAGGAGTTGCCGGTCCGGGAAAAGGAGAAGATGGCAAAGATGTAGGTTTGGTGTATTACACGATAAATGTCAACAACGAATCTGAAACTTTCAAACTTCATCTTCCGCACTTAGACAGACAGGATTTTATTTATTTTGTCTCACAGAAAATTATTCAGGATCTGGTAGGGATTTTAATATCAAAATAAAGAATCAGACATCTGAAACTTAAAATAATTTAACTTTACCGTAACAAAAATTAAATTCAATATACTTATAGTATAAATTATTATTACAATGAAATCGCTGTGATTTATTTTGATTGAAAAGTCACAAAATTATGGCGATTGCATAAGACCTTAAAAAAAATAAAAGTTTTCTTATGAAAAAATTAACGCTTTCTTTGTTTTTATTGGCAGGAATTTGTTCACAAAATACGCTGAACGCTCAGGCTAAATCTACCAAAACAGCAACTGCAGCAGATAAAGGTTTAGACATCAGTTTGATGGATAAATCTGTTCGTCCACAAGATGATTTCTACAACTACGTGAGTGGAACCTGGATGAAAACGGCTAAAATTCCTTCTGATAAACCAACTTGGGGAAGTTTCAACAAATTGGCTGATGATACAGACAACAATTCGATGACGATTTTAAACTCTCTTCTGAAAGATAAATTTGCAGACGGAAGTGAAGGTAAAAAGATTCAGGATTTGTATGCGACGTATATGAATATGGAGAAGAGAAATGCAGACGGAATCAAGCCTATTCAGGAAAACATCAATAAAATCGATGCGATCAAAAATCTTACAGATTTACAGAATTATCTGACGGCTGTAACTAAAGATGGCGACAACACATTCTATGGTTGGGGCGTATATTCTGATTTAAAAGATTCTAATATGAATGCAGTTTACTTAGGTGACGCTTCATTAGGAATGGGTAGAGATTACTACCAGAAAGTTGATGTTAAAAATACAGAAGCTCTTGCAGAATATCAAAAGTATGTAGCTTCTATGTTGAAAGAGTTAGGCTACAAAAATGCTGATGCAGCTGCAAAAGGTGTTGTAGACTACGAAAAAAGTATCGCTAAGAATTTGCTGACAAATGAGCAAAGTCGTGACAATACGCTTCAGTACAACCCAAAAACGATTGCTGAGCTTTCGGCTTTGGTGAAAAATATTGACCTTGCTTCATATCTTAAAAAAGTGGGAGTAAATACCGACAAGGTAATCATCGGTGAGTTGGGTTACTACAAAAACTTTGACCAATTGGTGAATGCTAAGAATCTTCCTGTCATTAAGGATTATTTGAAGTTTCACATGATTAACGGTGGAGCTTCTTATTTGAGCGAAAAATTAGGGGATACTAAATTTGCTTTTTACGGTAAATATCTAAGAGGTCAGCAGGAGCAGAGAGCTTTAAACAAAAGAGGGTATGAGTTGATCAACGGTTCTTTGGGAGAGGCTTTCGGTAAATTGTATGTTGAAAAATATTTCCCGGCTGAAGCAAAAGCTCAGATGGTTGAATTGATTGATTACTTAAAGAAAAGTTTTGCAGTTCACATCAACAGTTTGGCTTGGATGTCTTCTACAACTAAAGAAAAAGCAATGGCTAAGCTGAATAAATTTACAGTAAAAGTTGCTTATCCGGATACTTGGAAAGATTATTCTAAATTAAACATCACTCCGGAATCTAAAGGCGGGAATTTATATTCAAACCTTCAGAATATTGCAGAATGGCAGTACAATAAAGATTTAGCAAAAATCGGAAAGCCGGTAGATAAAACAGAATGGGGAATGACTCCACAGACTGTAAATGCATATTACAATCCGGTATACAACGAAATCGTTTTCCCGGCTGCGATTCTTCAACCGCCTTTCTTCAATCCAAATGCTGATGCTGCGGTTAATTTTGGCGGAATCGGTGCAGTGATCGGTCACGAAATCAGCCACGGATTTGATGATTCTGGTGCTCAGTTTGACGCTGACGGAAACTTGGTAGACTGGTGGACGCCGGAAGATAAAGCCAATTTCGAAAAAGCGACAAAAGCTTTAGCAGCTCAATATGACAAATATGAACCGGTAAAAGGAACTTTCGTCAACGGAACGTTTACAAACGGTGAAAATATTGCCGATTTAGGCGGAGTAAATATTGCTTACGATGCATTGCAAATGTATTTGAAAGATAAAGGAAACCCAGGTGTCATCAGTGGTTACACACAAGACCAAAGATTTTTCCTAAGCTGGGCAACCGTTTGGAGAACTTTATCAAGTGAAAAATATATGGTCAACCAAGTAAAAACAGATCCTCACTCTCCTGGATATTTCAGAAGTTTCGGTCCGTTGACCAACGTAGATGCTTTCTACAAAGCGTTTGACGTAAAACCTGGTGACAAATTATACAAAAAACCGGAAGACAGAATTAAAATCTGGTAATCAATATCAAAACCGTTCAGCAATGAGCGGTTTTTTTAGTTTAAATAATTTAAAAACAATAAATAATCAGCAATTCTCATTTAACATAAATTCCTATATTTGATCAAACTGATTACAATTCAAAATTAATTTAATGAAAAACGTAAATATTGCAATACTTGCATTTTCAGGTATTGTGTTTTTAAACTCATGTGGAACGAGAAAAACTGTTGAAGCACCGAAAGTAGAAACAACTGAAGTGGTAGTTGCAGAGCCAGTGAAAGAAGAAGGCATCAATCTGTCATATATGGATAAAACCGTTCGTCCGCAGGATGATTTCTTCAGTTATGTCAACGGAAATTGGGTGAAAACCACTCAGATTCCTTCTGATAAAGCGAGTTGGGGATCGTTTAATGCATTGAGAGAAAATGTGGATGATGCTTCTTTGAGTATTTTAAATAAAATCTTAACTGAAAAATATGCTGAAGGTTCAGAAGGTCAGAAAATCCAGAATCTGTACGCATCTTTTATGGATGTCAGCAAGAGAAATGCCGACGGTTTAAATCCGATTAAATCTGATTTGGCAAAAATTGATGCAATAAAAAATGTAAATGATCTTCAGAAATATCTTTTAGAGGCTACAAAACTGGGCGACAATTCATTTTATGGATGGAGAGTGGGCGCAGATATGAAAAACTCTAAGATGAACGCCGTATATCTTGGCGGTCCGGATCTTGGTTTAGGAAGAGATTATTACCAAAAAGTAAATGAAGCCAACACAAAAACTTTAGCAGAATATCAAAAATATGTGGGGCAACTATTTGGAGTTTTAGGGTATAAAAATTCTGCTGCTGCAGCTAAAAATGTGGTTGATTTCGAAAAGCAACTGGCTAATTATTTACTGACCTTAGAGCAAAACAGAGATGCCAATTTAAGATATAATCCTAAAAATGTTTCTGAACTTTCTGGTTTGGTAAAAAATGTAAATCTTGCAAAATATCTAAAAGAAGCAGGTGTAAATACCGACAAAGTAATCGTTGGTGAACTGAAATATTACCAGAATATGGATCAGTTTATCAATCAGAAAAATCTTCCGTTGCTGAAAGATTATTTGAAATATCATGTGATTAATGGCAATGCAAGTAATCTGGGCGATAGCTTAGACAATATTAGATTTGATTTTTACTCAAAATATCTTCAGGGTCAGAAAGAACAGCGTGCGATGGATAAGCGTGGTTTGGCTTTGGTAAACAGTGTTTTGGGGGAAGCTTTCGGGAAATTATATGTGGATGAATATTTCACTCCGGAATCTAAGCAGCAGATGGAAATGTATATTGATTACATTTTAAAATCATTCAAAACTCACATTGATGATATGGATTGGATGTCTCCTGCAACTAAAGTAAAAGCTCAGGAAAAATTATCTAAATTCACTGTGAAAATCGCCTATCCGGATCAGTGGAAAGATTATTCTCAATTAAAAGTGGAAGCTCCTGTTCAAGGCGCAACATTGTATTCAAACCTACAGAATGTTTCGGCTTGGCAATATCAGAAAAGCTTAGAAAAAGTAGGGAAACCTGTCGATAAAACAGAGTGGGGTATGTCTCCTCAGACGGTCAACGCATATTACAGCGGTTCAAATAACGAAATTGTTTTCCCAGCAGCAATTTTGCAACCTCCTTTTTACAATCCAAAAGCTGATGCAGCCGTTAACTTTGGAGGAATCGGTGCGGTTATCGGTCACGAAATTTCTCACGGTTTTGACGACAGCGGTTCAAGATTTGACGGTGACGGAAATTTAAATAATTGGTGGACGGAGCAAGACCGTAAGAATTTTGATGCAAAAGTAGGTCAGTTGGCAGCTCAGTACAATGCTTACGAGCCTGTGAAAGGAAGTTTTGTTAACGGTAAATTCACAAGCGGAGAAAATATAGGGGATTTAGGTGGAGTAGCCGTGGCTTACGATGCACTTCAAATGTATCTGAAAGACAAAGGAAACCCGGGATTAATTTCAGGATTTAATCAGGATCAGAGATTCTTCATGAGCTGGGCAACAGTCTGGAGAACCAAATCTACCGATCAGTATATGATGAATCAGGTAAAAACAGATCCGCATTCACCGGGATATTTCCGTGCTTTTGGGCCTTTGGTTAATCAGGACGGCTTTATGAAAGCATTTGATATTAAGCCAGGAGATAAGCTTTATAAGGCACCTGCAGAAAGAATCAAAATCTGGTAAAAAATTATTGAAATCTTAATATGAGAAACGCATCTTTAGGTGCGTTTTTTTATTTATTTTTCATAGATTAGTGATAGCAAAAAGTATTAACAATCATTTCATTAGAAAAGGTAAATTGATTTATTTAAAGAAAAACCATCAAAAATTTTGTATGTTACAGTTTTTTTATAAATTTAAACAATGGATTGGTCATAAATTTGCTAATCCAAACCAAAATCAACAATCTCAAAATAATAATAATATGGCAATGTTTAATTATGGTGTTGGCGGAAACGAAGTCAAGGTCGACGCTAATGAAGCTATTCAGGAAATTCAGGAAAACAAATCCCTTATCGTAAGTCAGCTTACCACAGATGAAACTTATGTTCCGGAAATTGTAACAGGTCTAAAAACCGTAGATGATGTTTTCAGACATTTTCAGCCTTCAGTTGCTGTACAGCACGAGACAGAAGACGGAAATGTAGTAGAAGAAGAATTCCGTTTTCAGAATCTTGCAGACTTTACTCCCAAAAATCTTGTTCAGAAATCAGATTATCTTCAAAAGCTCAGCATGGAGCAGGAACAGTATAACAAAATTGTACGTCAGCTGAAAACCAATAAAATTCTTCGCAATATGCTGGAAAATGAGCAGACAAGAGCTGCCTTTATTGAAGCATTAAAGGATGTGGCACAAGAACTTGAAAAATAACCAAAAGAACCTACACAAATATTATGGATAGCAAATTGCAGGCTGCAGAAAGCCAACAGCATAATCAACAGCAACAACAAGGCGGTAAACCGAAAGGAAACCCTGTTGAAGAATTAAATAAAATTGGAGGTTTTGGGTTTATAGAATCTGTCGTAGACGGAATTGCCAATATGAACCCAACCAGAAAAGCAAGAAAAGAAATTTTCCTGAATGACTCCAACAAAACGGAGGAGAGAAAAGAACTGCTTCAAAAAATCAATCTTTGGGTTGAGCTTTTGAGTACAAATGAGCCTGCAGAGAAAATGGCAGATACCTGCAAAGCAAAAGCGCTGGCAGCAGATCAAAATTTAAAAACGAATTTAAAAAATACTCTTGATGCAGCTCGTCAGTTAGAAACTTCATACAGAACGGTTGCACAGTTCTATAAAAATACCGAATTAGATAAAGTCGATAATGTTAGTATTGTCAATGCGACGTTAGAGCAGATGTCAGACTTAGATAATCCTTTGTTTATTGATGCTGTTGCTGAAGAATTTAAGCAATATTACGATCGTTTAGATTTAAGAGATAACTATTCAATTCTTGCGATTCCGGGATATCTGGGATCAAATAAAGTGATTGAAAAGTGGGCGAAAATCTGTAACGAAAACAAAGTAATGATGGTTACCGATTTTGCTAATTTAGATAAGCCGGATGACGTTGTAGATTTATTCCATTCCGCAAATCTTACGGGTGGTGAATTGCACAGAAGTAACGTAATCATGACTTGTAACTGGCTTGTAGGCCGTGGAAGAGCTGAAGAAGTAGGTGAAGAAGAGAACGTAGAACTTCCGCCATCAACTTCATTGGCAGGAAAGATTCACAAAACTTTAATGTCTCAGGTTGCAGCAGGTAAAAAGCATGGTAACATCAACGAAGTAGACGCTGTAAAATTCGAATTGAAGAAAAGTGAAATTTCTCAGTTGGAAAAAATGGGTCTTGTTCCAATGGTGAACGAATACGGTAAGATCATGGCATTCTCTGCAAAAACATTGTTTACAGGAGATAACATCGGTCTTCAAACCTACTCTGTAGTTCGTGTATTCGATTACGTAACAAAAGTTTTATTGGATTTCTTAAACAGAAGAGCCTTCGAAAACTGGAATGCTAAAAACGAAGATGATTTAAGAAAACAAATTGTGACATTCTTAGACGGTATCAAGGGAGCCGATAAATTGATTGAAAAATTCAAAATTGTTCGTTTCGAACAAGATAAAGTGAATAAAGACAGAGTGTGGTTAGACATTCGTTTGACTCCTTATTTCCCAACTAAAAGTTTTGTAATTAAACTTGATGGTCACAAAGGAGATGACGGTAACGAGTGGGATGCTGAATATATCCAGGATTAATTTTCACTAAAATAATAATTAAACCGATGTTTCAAAAGCATCGGTTTTTTTGTGCAATGAATTTCAAGTAACTTATTGAATCACTTCAGCTCCGTAGGAGCGAAATGTTTGTAAAACACGTAGCAGCTAATGTAGACAGAGCTCCGTAGGAGCGACACTTTTTAATTTAAACAACTGAATCGTTCTTTCAAATCTCTCCAATCCTCTTTAAACTAATCAATTTTAAAATCATAAAAACAAGACAAATAATAAATTACCTTTGCAAAATATAAAACGAGACGGCTTTTTGGAAAAGAACAAAAAAACATCAGACTTTCTTCATATCGGAACCAAACTTTTGAAGTGGTATGATATCAATGCAAGAGATTTACCCTTCAGAAATACAAAAAATCCCTACAAAATATGGATTTGCGAGATTGTTTTCCAACAAACCAGAATTGCCCAGGGTTTAAATCATTACAATAATTTCATTAAAAGATTTCCAGATGTTCAGACTCTGGCGGAATCTCCTGAAGATGAAGTTTTACTATATTGGAAAGGTCTCGGATATTATTCACGTGCTATTAATATTCACAAAGCTGCACAACAAATCATCAATGATTACAATGGAGTTTTTCCTGCTGAATATGATGAAATTTTAAAACTAAAAGGCGTAGGTAAATATACAGCAGCAGCAGTTTCAAGTATTTGTTTTAATGGGAAAATGCCAGCCGTTGATGGAAATTTCTATAGAGTTTTAAGCCGAGTTTTTGCGGATGATTTTGATGTTTCAAATTCAAGAGCGTTCAATTATTTTTCAGAACTATCATATTTAATTATGCCTGAAAATGTCGGAGATTTTAATCAGGCAATGATGGATTTAGGTTCAGAAATTTGCAAACCCCGAAATCCTTTATGTGGAGAATGTCCTGTAAATGATGACTGTTTAGCATTTTTATTAAATAAAGTTTCAGAATTTCCTGTAAAAACTAAAAAAGTAAAAGCACAGGATTTAGGGTTAAAATACTATTTCGTTCACAGAAACGGAGAATTTTTAATTCAGCAGAGAAAAGATGATTTTATCTGGAAAAAACTCTTTGAATTTCCGCTTGAAATCCCGGATGAATTAATTCCTTTTATTAAAAGTGCAAAAACCGTTAATCATAAATTGACTCATAAGAACTTAAGTATAGAAATAGTTAATGTTGAGGTAGATTCAGAAGATGTTTGGGGGATTTTTATTGCTGAAAATGAATATATTATCACCAATGTTGAAAGTTCTTACGACAAATCTTTTCCAAAACCTTTAGAAAATTATATCCAAAATTATCATACAGCATATAGAATTCTTTAAAAATATGGATCTTGGAAATTTACATCATTGAAAATATAACTGTTCTGTTATTTCCGTTCTGTCAGAATTATAAAGTATAATTTCATTAGATCAAAAAGTAAACTTTGTTTTCTTTGCTAAGCGGAACGGCTTTGCCAATCATTTTTATTTAATTTTAAAGGTATTGGCGAGTTCATTTGCGGACTTAAAAACAGTTAGTAGTGAAAAAAGCTTTCCGAACTTTGCGTTTAAATAAAATTCTTATCAAACCAAATTTCAAAACTCACTGAAATGGTGAAATTTGTGCCCTAAAATCTAAAATGGAATTTGTATTTTTGCAAAATGATTAGAAAAGTCATTTTTATTTTTGCTTCAATGCTTTTAATTTCTTGTGAGAAAGAGACTCAACCGAAACCTTATGGTGAATTGAGATTAGAATATCCCACACCGAAATATCAGAAATTTGATAAAAATTGTGCATATACTTTTGAATATTCAGATTTTGCTAAGATTGTAGATGCCAAAAAACCTTGTTGGTATTACATGAATTACCCAAAGATGAAGGCAAAAGTATTTATCACTTATTTTCCTGTGAAAGGTGATTTTGCAGATCATGTAAGAGAGTCTGAGAAAATGGTGTATAAGCATACCATAAAGGCAAGTTCCATTGATACTAAATTTTTTCAGTATCCTGAAAGAAAAGTTTATGGAAATTTTTATGAGCTAAAAGGACAAACTGCTTCTAATCTTCAGTTTTATGCCACAGACAGTACAAAACATTTTGTAACTGCCTATTTATATTTCGATACAAGACCCAAACCAGATTCTTTAGCACCGGCAGTAGATTATATCAAAAAAGATATCATGCACATGCTGGATACTTTTGAATGGAAAAATTAATATTAAAAAAAATATAAAATACATATGACATCTTTAGATTGCATATGACCTTTAAAAAAATAAGAAAATACATATGAAATCAGAAGATTACATATGACATTAAAAAAAATAAGAAAATACATATGAAACTTTTAGTTGTAGGAAGTGTTGCGTTTGATGCAATAGAAACACCATTTGGTAAAACAAATAAGATTTTAGGAGGAGCTGCCACATATATTGGGATTACCTCATCTGTAATGGGCGTGAAATCTGGAATTGTTTCTGTTGTGGGAGGAGATTTTCCGCAAGAGCATTTGGATATGTTCACAAAAAGAGACATCAATATTGAAGGATTAGAGATTGTAAAAGAAGGAAAAACTTTCTTCTGGTCAGGAAAATATCATAACGACGTAAATACAAGAGACACATTAGCAACTGAAGTAAACGTTCTTGAAAACTTTGACCCCAAAATTCCTGAATCTATGCAAGATGCAGAGATTTTACTTTTAGGAAATCTTCATCCCGGAGTTCAGCTTTCAGTTCTTGAAAAAATGAATCAGCGTCCGAAATTGGTCATCTTAGATACCATGAATTTCTGGATGGATTCTGCTTTAGATATTTTGAAAGACATGATTGCTAAAACTGATGTGATCAGCATCAACGACGAAGAAGCAAGACAACTTTCAGGTGAATATTCTTTGGTGAAAGCTGCTAAGAAAATTCATACGATGGGACCAAAATTTGTCATCATCAAAAAAGGGGAACACGGCGCAATACTTTTCCATGATGGTAAAATATTTGCAATTCCTGCGCTTCCATTAGAAGAAGTTTTCGATCCGACGGGTGCCGGTGATACTTTTGCGGGAGGTTTTGCTGCATATTTAGCTAAAAAGGGGACGTTCGATTTTGAAACAATGAAGTCTGCATTGATCGTAGGTTCTGCGATGGCGTCTTTCACTGTTGAAAAATTCGGAACAGAAAGAATTGAAGAAGTAAACGAGGCTGATATGCTGGAAAGAATCAATCAATTCAAAGAATTGACGACTTTTACTGTTGAGTTGTAATCAAACAACTCTTTTTAAGAAATATTTATAATAAAAAATTGAGTGTAATTCGTTAAGAATTATAAATTTGCAACTCGTTTAAAATAGTAAAATGATAAATAAATTAAAAATTGCTTTTCTTTTTGGGATTTTTACTTTGTTGTTTTCAACAAAAGTAAATGCTCAGCTAAAGCCGGGTCAATTAATCGACGGTATTGCGGCTGTGATAGGCAATGAAATTGTGCTTGAATCTGATGTGGAGGAGCAGATGAATTACGGAAAACAGCAAGGTGCTGGTACCACGGATAAATGTGACTTTTTGGAGAATTTGATCAATAACAAGTTTCTTGTTTTTGAAGCTAAAAAAGACACGCTGATCGAAAACCGTTCTGCGGCAATCAAAGATCAGGCAAATGCTAAATACAACCAGTTGCTTTCTCAGTTTCCTGACGAAAAAGCGATGTTGACAGCTTACAAGTTCAGAACCGGATATGAGATGAAGAATGCTATCGAAAAGATAGATACAGATACGTATTACGGTCAGGCAAAATATCAGAGAATTACAGAAAAGGCTGATGTTACTCCTAACGAAGTAACAGATTTTTATAATATGTTTAAGACTCAATTGCCTGAGATTAAAGATGAGGTTTCTCTTTCGCAAATCGTAATGAATCCTAAACTGACTGAAGCTCACAAGGATGAATTGATCAATAAGCTGAAGAAAATCAAAACAGATATTGCAGGCGGTGAAAGTTTTGACAGCCAGGCAAGAATTTATTCTGAAGATCCAGGTTCTGCAGCGAATGGAGGTTTGATGAAAAATGTTTTCAAAGGTCAGATGGTAAAACCGTTCGAAGCAGCTGCTTTAAACTTACAGGAAGGTGAAATTTCTGATCCAATCGAATCTGAATTTGGATATCACATCATTCAGTTGGTGAAAAAATCAGGTAAAGTGTATGACGCAAGACATATTCTTTTAAAGTCTACGCCTACAGCTGAAGAAATTACAACCGCTAAAAAGAAATTAGACAGCATCAGAGGTTTGATTTTGGCTGAGAAAATTACTTTCAAAGATGCTTCATTTAAATTTTCTGACGATAAAAGAACGAAATTCAACGCGGGTATAATTCCTGGTGGCGATGGTTCAAATAAAATTGAAAGAGAAAGTATTCCAGGAACAATCAGTTATGAATTGGCAGGTTTGAATAAAGGAGATATTACAACTGCTTTCGATGATAAGGATGACAGAGACAGAAGTGTGGTGAAGATTGTGAAAATCGAAGATGTTATTCCTTCTCACCAGATTACTTTAGAAACCGATTACGACAGAATCAAACAGATGGCTCTTCGAAAGAAGCAGGCTGAGATGGTTGAGAAATTTGTAAATTCAAAACTTTCAACAACCTTTATTTCTATCGACGGTCGTTATGACAATTGTAATTTTAAAGGAAACTGGAAGAAAGAAGCCATGAAAAAATAAAATCAAAACCTTCAGAATTATCTGGAGGTTTTTTTGTGCAAAGTATTTAGCCTTTGCTGAGTGAAATCGAAGATTCGACGCAGTCAAACGCCTTTGCGGGCTTAAAAGCATTTAGTAGTCAAAAAAAACTTTGCGGACTTTGCGTTTAAAATAAATTTGAGCATGAAATAGGCTTAAAAAGTAAAATCAAAATCTCCAGAATAATCTAGAGTTTTTTTAGGTAAAAATCTTTCGGAATGTATTGTAGAATCTGTGTTTTTAGTATTTTTACAATATGAGCAATTTTATAGATTTCAATTCAGCGAAAAAACTTCACGAGATGCAGGAAAGCAGAAATAGAATTACCGAACTCTTTAATATTCAATATCCTATCATCCAGGCCGGCATGATTTGGCATTCAGGCTGGAGATTGGCTTCGGCAGTTTCAAACTGTGGAGGATTGGGTCTAATTGGTTCTGCGAGCATGTATCCTGATATTTTGCGCGAAAATATTCAGAAATGTAAGAAAGCTACCGATAAGCCTTTTGGCGTCAATGTGGCGTTGCTTTACCCCAATTTAGAAGAAATTATCAATATCATTTTAGAGGAAGGTGTAAAAATAGTTTTTACCTCAGCCGGAAGTCCGAAAACGTATACAGAAACATTACAAAAAGAGGGAGTGAAGGTTGCTCACGTCGTTTCATCAACAAAATTTGCAATGAAATGTGAAGATGCAGGCGTAGATGCTGTTGTTGCCGAAGGATTTGAAGCGGGCGGACACAACGGAAGAGACGAAACAACCACTTTTTGCCTGATCCCGAATGTTAAAAAACATATTTCTAAACCTCTTATAGCTGCTGGTGGAATTGCTCTCGGTTCTCAAATGAAAGCTGCCATGATTCTGGGTGCAGACGGAGTTCAGATTGGAAGCCGCTTCGCTGCAACAGTAGAAGCAAGCGCTCACGATAATTGGAAAAAGAAAATCACCGAACTGAATGAAGGTGATACTCATCTTACTTTGAAAGAATTGGCGCCTGTAAGAATGGTTAAAAACAAATTTTTCAACGAGCTGGAGGAAATTTATAACGTGGGAAGAAATTCTGAGTCATTAGTTGCTGCTTTAGGAAGAGCCAGAGCAAAGAAAGGAATGTTTGAAGGTGATATGGAAGAAGGCGAACTGGAAATCGGTCAGGTTTCAGCTTTGATTGATGAGGTTTTACCTGTGGAAACTGTTTTTGCGAATCTTTTGAAAGAGTTTGAGGAAGCGAAAATGCCTAAATTTTAATATACTCAAAATTAGCAGTCTCAAATTCCACTTCCCTGGAGGGGTGGCGAAAATTCCAAAGGAATTTTTGACGGGGTGGTTAAAATATTTTCAAACTAATAAAAAATTATTAATAGGAGCGGACTTTAGTCCGCTTTATTAGTTTGAAGTTAATCGGTTTTTAACCAAAATTTATAATTGCCCAATTTCAAATTCAATATTTTTCCTCGCCTGATTTTCATATTTAGCTTTGAAATATTCAGTTTTAAAAATACTTTCCAGCTCCAAAAAATGATGTAAAACTTTTCTCCTTCCCGGTTTGTAGAGAAAATCAGGATAAATAGAATATTCCTTTCTGATTTGTTGGGTATATTTTACATAGGATTCAATATCCTTTCCAAGAATCGATAAATCAACATCCAGCAAATAATTTGTGTCATAATTTCCCGATTTCTGATGAGATTTTGTTGCCAAAATCTGTTCATAAACTTCTTCAATATCAATTTTATTTACACCTAATTTTTCAAGTCTCAACTTTGCAAATTCTGTACTTTTTTCTTCATTCAGTTTTGAACTTGCATCATAAATTACATCATGATAAAACACTGAAAACGAAATATTAGTAAAGCTTGTAATTCTATCATTTGCCAATTCCAATTCAGAAAACATATTTTCTAAATGGGTTAAGTTGTGATAATGTCTTCCTTTCTCAGTATATTTTTTCTCTATTTCAAGCCAGAATTGATTAATCAGCATTTTGTTTTGATTGAAATGTGAACAAAGTTGAAAAAAATAATCTCTTAAATTCATACTTATAGATAAAAAAAAGGAACTTAAAAAGTTCCTTGATTTGCTTCTAAATGCGCTTTCAACTCAGCCCATCCGCCGCCGTTATAGCCGTCTTCTAAACCTTGAGACTGTAGGAAATCTAAAGCTTTTCCGCTTCTGTTTCCGCTTCTGCAGAATAAAACAACAGGTTTGTCGATCGATAAAATTTCTTCTTTTCTGTCTTCTACTTCACCCAATGGGATATTTTGTGCGCCCTCTATATTTCCGTCCATTTCCAATTCCATAGGTTCACGAACGTCGATTAATGCATAATTTCCTGATTTTAACACTTCTGCTAATGACATAATATTGCTTTCTTTTAAGTTAAATTTAAAAAAGGAGGGTGAACTTTTTTCACGCATCCAAACTCCAACAAATTTATAAAATAATCTTAGTTTTGCAATGCGAAATCTATGAATTCAACAGCCGAAAAATATTCACAATTAATCAAATCTAAAGCTAAAAGTTTTGGGTTTCAAAATTGTGGAATTTCCAAAGCAGATTTTCTGGAAGAAGATGCACCTCATCTTGAAAAATGGCTGAAGAGTAACTACCATGGCGAAATGAAATACATGGAAAACCACTTCGACAAAAGGCTTGATCCGAGATTGTTGGTAGAAGGTTCAAAATCTGTAATTTCACTTTCTTATAACTATTTTCCTGAAGAGAAAATTTCAACGCTGGAGAATTTCAAAATCTCAAAATATGCGTACGCTGAAGATTATCATGAGGTTGTAAAAGAAATTTTGCGGGATATGGTTGCTGAATTACAGAATGAAATCGGTGATTTTGGATTCCGGGTTTTTGTAGATTCTGCGCCTGTTTTAGAAAGAAGCTGGGCGAAAAAATCAGGAATTGGTTGGGTTGGGAAAAATGCCAATCTTATTACCAAACAAAGTGGTTCGTTTTATTTTTTGGCCGAAATTATTTGCGATTTAGATTTAATTCCGGATTATGAAACGACTGATCATTGTGGAAGCTGCAGAAAATGTATCGATGCCTGCCCGACTGATGCGATTGTTTCTGAAAAGATTGTGGACGGAAGCAAATGTATTTCTTACGCAACCATCGAACTAAAAAATGAAATTCCTGATTCATTTAAAGATAAAATGGAAGACTGGATGTTTGGTTGCGATATTTGCCAGGATGTTTGTCCGTGGAACCGTTTTTCTGCGCCGAATCTTCAGGCAAAATTTAAACCTAATGCAGCTTTAAAAAATTTCAAAAAAGGTGAGTGGAAAGATTTGACTCAGGAAATATTCTCCGAAATTTTCAGAAAATCACCTGTTAAGCGGACGAAATTTGCAGGTTTGAAAAGAAATATTGAATTTTTGAATAAGAATTCAGAGAAATTATAGTAAAATCTAAAGGTGAAAATATCTGTCTGGAAATTGTACTTTCCAAAAATAAAGTGGGTAATTCACCGTTCCTTAAAAGTTCAATTTTAAAGAAACAGAAGATTTCAATTCGTAAAAATTTAAAAAGCCCTTTCTACAAAAGAAAAAATGACTTTCAAAAAGAGAATATCTTTAAGAAAATCAACGTTTTTTTTGGGTTCTTTTAGGAGCTGTTTTTACTCTTACTTTAAATCTTTTCTGGGATTTCATGTTTTTATTCATATTTCCAAGTGTTTGTTGTTTAAATTTACTGATATTTCGGAATAAAACAAATACTTTTACGAAAAATTCAAAATTAAATTTTATTAAAATTATCATCTAAAAACATGAGTGCGAAAATTATATTTATTTATATTTTAAAAACCATCGGAATTCTCATAGGAATCATTGTTGTTTACTGTCTTTTGGGATATTTGCTTCCCTTTATCGAAGTTTCTGCAAAAGATGACGGAGAGAAAAAGGAAATTCCCATTTATATTTATACCAACGGTGTTCATACGGATATTGTGATGCCTGTTAAAAACGATTTATACGATTGGAGTTCTAAAATACCTTTTGAAAATACAACATCCAAAAGAACTGACTATAATTACGTCGGAATCGGGTGGGGCGATAAAGGCTTTTATCTCGACACGCCCACTTGGGCAGACCTGAAATTTTCTACAGCGGTGAAAGCTGCATTTTGGATGAGCGAATCTGCGATGCATACGTCGTTTTACAAAACCATGACCGAAGCTTCCGACTGCAAAAAAATAATGATCAGCAAAAAGCAATATCTGGATCTAGTGAAATTCATCGATGCTAAATTTGATAAAGACGCCAACGGAAAATATCTTGTGATTCCGACGAAAGCCGTGTACAGCGATAACGATGCATTTTATGATGCGCAGGGAAGTTATAGCTTTTTAAACACCTGCAACACCTGGGCAAACGATGCATTAAAAGCTGCCGGACAAAAAGCTGCATGGTGGACGCCAACGGACTTTGGAATTTTCCAGCATTATAAATAAATCATATGAAAATTTTTCATTTAATTTATTTGATCTTGCTTTTTTCGTCCTGTCAAAACGAATCGAAGAATGCTGCGGTCATCAATATTTTTCAAGAAAAAACTGAAAAAACCCGAAAACCAGAATTAGATTCCATAAAAACAAAAAAGAAAGCGCAGGAAGCTTTAGCATTTTGCAAAAACAGGAAAATGAATGAGGATTTCTGTATATTGATTGATATGAGTCTTCATTCCGGTGTCAAGCGTTTTGTGGTTTGGGATTTTAAAGAAAATAAAATTTCAGGAACGTACCTGGTCGGCCATGGTTGCGGAAACAATTCGTGGAGCAGCGATGAATCGAAAGACAATCCGAAATTCAGCAATGAAGACGGAAGTCACCTTTCATCTTTGGGGAAATATAAACTTTCAGGCAGAGGGCAAAGCGATTGGGGAATCAACGTTAAATATCTGATGCATGGCTTAGAGGAAACCAATAATAATGCTTTAAAACGGTTTATTGTTTTTCATTCCTGGAATATGATGAGTGATAATGAAACGTACCCTGAAGGTTCGCCGGAAGGTTGGGGCTGCCCTACAATTTCAAATAATGCGATGCGGAAATTAGATCCCATCATTCAGAAATCTCAAAAACCGGTGTTGATGTGGATTTATAATGAATAATCTTTTATTTTTTTAAATCAAGTTCATAAATTGATGATGGAAGATTGAATGGTTTTGATATTGATTTTTTGACAAACGTAAATTGTTGATCTTTAAAAAAATCAAGTTGCGCATCGTTATCATTAATATTCACCCAAATACTATCCGTGAATTGAATAGCAGATTTTACCTTCTTCCAAAGAGCGTTTTTTACCTCTGGTAAATCATATTCCGGAAGGAAGGCAAATTCTGTAATTGCTGTCATTTTTTGATCTTCTTTAGCATCTGGATAAGAGAAACCGCCTTGGAAAAAGCAATATCCGACGGGTTTCTGATCTGCGAAAACCATAATCAGTTGATTGGAAAAATCATTCAGAATATTAATCATTTTTCTTTGGTCAAAATTTGCTGCGATGTAGTTTTCGATTTCTTCTGATGTGATGATCTCTTTGTATGATTTTCTGATGAATGCTTTTTTAACATCAAAAAATTCATCCATTCCCTGGTCTGATCCGATTACAAATTTTGAAACAATCTCCATTTTATTTTTTTTCAAAGCTAAGCATTTGTGGATGTTTATTTCGGTACAGTGGAGTTTGAATGAATCGATACAGATTTAAATTTCATAAATTTGTTCAGAACAGATGGCTTTCAAATGCAGAAATACAAATATCAGATTTTCACATCAGTAATCGAAGAGCAAATCAAAAACGGAACTTTCAGTTCGGGTGATCAGTTGCCTTCAGTGCGGGAAATTAAAGAGAAGTATAAGCTGAGTACCAGTTCGGTACAAAGTGGATATGATAATCTTGTCATGAAAGGTTATGTAGAAAATCGTCCACGCTCCGGATTTTTTGTAAGTTTAAAACATGATGATACGGTTCCTGATCATTTATCTAAATTTTCTAAAGTTGTAAGCGATTCAGATTTTAATAAGAAGTTAAAACTGACTTCAAAAGCGGGCAAACTTTCGGAACAGACTTCATTCAATGTGGCTGCTCCAAACGATTTACTTATTCCTCAAAAATTGATTTTAAGAAAAATGCAGGAAGTAATTCGGGAAAAAGGTGCATCAATTCTCAGGTATTATCCGGCAAACGGTTCGGAGACTTTGAGGGAAAAAATTGCTGCGCGTGCTTCAAAGTATGGCTGCTATATAAATGCTGAAGAACTCATTATTACCGACGGTGCATTGCAGGCACTTTATATTGCGCTGGCTTCCGTAACGGAAGCAGGAGATCTGGTTGCAGTGGAAAGTCCCTGTGTTTTTTCTGTTTTGGAAGTAATTTCGAATTTAAAACTGAAAATAATTGAAATTCCTGTGCATTATAAAACAGGATTCGATGTTAATTATTTGAAGGATATTTTAGATAAAAATAATGTTCGTGCCGTCGTACTCACTCCGAATTTTCACAATCCGACCGGAATTTTGATGTCTGATGAAGCTAAGAAAGAACTTGCTTTAATGGCGAAAAATCATCAGATTCCGATGATTGAAAATGATATTTATGGGGATCTTTACTTTGAAGGGGATAGACCTTCTACGATTCATAATTTTGATACCGATGGTTGGATAATCACCTATTCGTCTTTTTCTAAAACTTTAGCACCAGGAATTCGTTTAGGCTGGCTGAATGCAGGACGGTTTTTTGCGCAGGCGGAACGATTGAAATTTTCTTTGGGAAGATCAGTTGCTCCGATTTATCAGGAATTAATGATCAAAATTTTACACGGAAATATGTATGACCGTCATCTTCGCAGTTTGAGAAGGCAATTGGAAATTCAGTCTGTAGAAATATTGAATACTTTACGGGCCAAATTTCCAAAAGGCTCCTACTTTCATAGGCCCATGGGCGGTTACAGCATTTGGGGTAAACTTCCGGAGAATGTGGATATGGAAAAATTTACAGCTTACTGTGAACATGAGCGAATTGCATTTACTCCGGGATTTACATTTACCTGTACCGATGCCTACAGTTATCACTTCAGAATTGTATTTGCAGAAAGAATAACATCAGAAAGTTTTTTAGCACTGAAAAAAGCAGGTGAAAATATTAGTTTTTTACGGTGAGATCGTAATTCTTTTCTAAATTCAATGAAAATTTTGAAGGTGATTTTTAATTAATATTGAAATTTTTTAAAATATAGTAAAGCAGATTGTATTTAATAAAATATTAATATTTATTGCATAACATTATTTTTTAATCATCTAATCTTCTTAGAGTCAGATGTATTAACTTAAGGATGTATACTTTTCTTAAGTGCTATTTTTAGGTTTTTAGTTAAAATTATTTAACATAATTAATTTCTTGGCATACAAGTTGAAAGTAAGTAGGGACGTACGAAAAAAGTCCTGCAGCAGACACTTTTGGAATAGTTGATATTCCAATAACTTTAAAAGTAGCAATACTTTAATAATTAAATTTTAACGATTAAAAATAATATGAAACTAAGTTTAGCAATTTTTTCATTAGCGTTAGCTATGCCTGCTTCAATGATGGCACAAGACAGCCTGAAAGTATCCAACGGTGAATATCCTAATACCTTTACATCCGGTTCTGCCAATGTAAGCCCCTTTACTCAGCAGTCTAAAAGATTCAATGACTGGGCGGTATCTTTCGGTGCAGGTGTACCTTTGATGCAGTCTGCAGATTTGACATCTATTAAAAACGGAAACGGTAAAAACCTATTTGGTTACTCTGCTTATGTAAGTATTGATAAGGCCATCACCCATGCTTTTGGAATTAATCTTCAATATGACAGAGGAGAAACAAGACAGGGCTGGTTCAATACAAAAGATGCAGCTCCTGCCAATGCTTCTGCGACCGGACAAGTTGGTGCAAGAACACAGTATGACGCAATCTCGATTTTAGGAGATATTAATTTTTCTAACTTAATGAGACGTGTTGATAATAAATCTCCTTACAGATGGGCATTACACGGTTATGCAGGTGTTGGAACTTTAGCATATAAAGCATATCAAAAAGATGAGTTCGGGCAAAGATTAATGACTGAAGTAAAGCCATTTAAATTAAATTCATTCTTCGGACAGGCTGGTGCAGGTTTAAAATATAAAATCAACAACAGATTAGATCTTGAAGGTAGAGTAATGTATGTAGTAACCACTGATGACCAATTTGACGGTGGTGGTGCGCAGTACAGTGCAATCAATAAAAGAGAAGATCAGGTTTCGGATAATTTCTTCAATGCAACTTTAGGTTTGTCTTTGAAATTAGGAAAACATGATTCACACTTAATGTGGCACGATCCTTTACAGGAAATTTATTACAAGCTTGATGTTTTAGCAGCTAAAAATGAAGATGTAGAAGTTTGTAAAAGTGGTGATGCTGATAATGACGGAGTTTGTGATGATTGGGACAGACAGCTAGATACTCCTGCAGGTGCAAGAGTAGACGGATCTGGTGTAGCTTTGGATGTTGATTTAGATGGAGTTATTGATTTAAATGACAAATGTGTAACGGTTCCTGGTCCTGTAGAAAACAACGGATGTCCTACAACAACTTCAGGTGCTGTGACGGAGACAGAAACAAAATTAGACGGAATTGAATTTGATTTAAATTCAGACAGAATTTTACCGTCAAACACTCCAATTTTGAATAATGCGGTGAACTACATTAATTCTTCAAATGGTTCTTACACCGTAATCGGTACTACGGACACAAGAGGTTCTGAGAAATACAATCAGAATTTATCTGAAAAAAGAGCCAACAGTGTGAAAGATTATCTGATTAAAAATGGAGTAGAATCTACAAAACTGGATGCACAAGGAAGAGGACAAAAAGATCTGAAATATCCTGAATGTGATCCTGCAACTAAGTGCCCTGAATGGAAAAACAGAGCCAACAGAAGAGTGTATTTTGAAGCTAAATAATTAGATTTTAAACTACAATAAACGAAATAAGTCATGCATTTGCGTGACTTATTTCGTTTTATATCAAATCAGATTTTCATTTCAGTTCAATCCAGGTGGGAGCGTGGTCGCTGCTTTTTTCCCAACCCCGCACCTGTTTATCAACGCCCGCATCAATAAGGTCAGGGCTTAAATATGGACTGAGAAGGATGTGATCCAATCTCATTCCTGCATTTCGGTCGTAAGAACGATAAAGATAATCCCAGAAAGTAAAAATCTGTTCATCAGGAAAAATTTTTCGTAGACAATCTGTCCAGCCTTTTTTTTCTAAGTCTTTAAATGCTTTTCTCACTTCTGTTCGGAAGAGTGCGTCATTTTCCCATTTTTCAGGTTTATATACATCAAAAGCGGTGGGAATGATATTAAAATCACCAATCAGAATTGCAGGCAGATCCATTTTAATGAGTTGATTGGTTCGTCTTTTAAAGCGTTTGATCCACGAAAGTTTGTAGTCAAATTTAGGTCCCGGATAAGGATTGCCGTTGGGAAGATACAGACAGCAAATCACCTTTTGATCGATGATGGCTTCAATATATCGGCTTTGAAAATCATCTTGGTCACCCGGAAGCGTATTTTGTACTTCCTGTATCTCATGGTCTTTCGATAAAATGGCGACACCGTTCCAGCTTTTTTGTCCTTTCCATATCGCCTGATAACCTGCGGCATTAATTTCATCAATCGGAAATTTTTCCTGCGGACATTTTAATTCCTGCAAACATACAACATCCGGCTTCGATTCTTTCAGCCATTTGAGCAAAACAGGTAATCTGCCATTGACTCCATTTACATTATACGTTGCGATTTTCATAGCTGAAGTTTAATTAGTTTAATTTCTGAAATATCTCAAAGATTATTCCATCGACTTAAAAATCTACAGTTTGCTCAATTTGATAAACATATTTAATTAAAATTAAATGTTTTACAATGTGAAAATGACAGAAAATTTTATTCCTAATTCAGTTTAAATATAGAAAGAATTTTTAAATATACTTAAGGAAAATATTTTTACAAAGATTAAATTTTCCTTGTAAATAAGGATTGTATGGCACAAATTCTGTAATAGAAAAAGCACAACCAAAAAAAATAAGAATATGGAATCGATCAATATTAAGGTAGCTTTTTGTACAGAATGTAACGGATATTATGCAGCAACTCCGTCTAAAAAAGAAGACTGCAGTCACCCAGAAATTATCGACCATTATTTTTATCACGGCGAGCCTTATTTTACTCTAAATCAGGGTTCGTTCGAAGCAAATACTCAATTATCAAATACAGAAGTTCGTATTTTAGAATTATCTGATCATCAGGCAAATGATCATCAGCATTGTAATTGTGTTAAAGATATTGAACAAAGGAAAACTGTTGCTTTAAAAGCTGAACCTAAAGAACATACATTAGTGATGAGCACTGAAAATTCTGAGATAGAAGCTGATGTTTATTTTACAGATTTATATTGTACTTACAATAATTTTCATGGTATAAATACACCGGTTGGACGCTCTGCTTCTGCATAATTCTTTAATTTTTAAATATAGTTTTATAGATAAGAATATTTTACTGATTTGAATGATATCAAAATAACGATATTAATAAATATAAAAAAGCCTCGGGAAATTATTTTCAGAGGCTTTTTGTACCTAACATCTTACCTACATCCCGATATTAGATGAGCTTTTAAACAAAGTGAATTCAGACGTTTGAACAAAGCTAAACAATGACAATCACTCTACCTTTGTTTCAATAAAAACAATTTTAAAATGGAACAGAATAATTATGAGGGTGCATTGCAACAACCCCTAGGCTCAGGATTTAATGCAAAAACGACTACAGATGAAGTGATCAAAGACATAGATCTCCGCGGTAAAACCGCTATTGTTACCGGTGGAAATACCGGCATTGGGTTAGAAACCGTTAAAACTCTTTCTAAAGCTGGTGCAACGGTGATTATACCTGCAAGAGATGTTGAAAAAGGCAAGAAAAATCTGCAAGGGCTTGCTAATGTTGAAATAGAAGAAATGGATTTGATGAACCCCAATTCTATTGATGATTTTGCCGAAAAATTTGTTGCTTCGGACAGACCGCTACATTTACTGATTAATAATGCAGGAATTATGTGGGTACCTTTGCGCAGGGATAACCGTGGTTACGAATCACAATTGGTAACCAATTATCTGGCGCTATTTCAGCTCACAGCAAGATTATGGACTGCTTTAAAAAGTGCTGATGGTGCAAGAGTAGTCAATGTATCTTCCGGCGGGCATAAGTTTTCAGACTTTAATTTTGAAGATCCAAATTTCCTGCATCGGGAATATGAAACATTGCAAGGATACGGGCAATCTAAAACTGCTGTCAATCTATTTTCAATGGAATTGGATCATCGGGCAAAAGCCTTTAATGTGCACTGTTACTCTTTATGTCCTGGTGCCGTAGGCGAAACAGAATTGGGAAGGGAAGCTCCAATAGAATTATTTCAAAAAATGGGTTTCAGCGATGCGGAAGGAAAAATAAAACCTGAAGTGGCGGCTTCATTAAAAACCATTCCACAAGGCGCGGCTACAACGGTTTGGGCGGCAACTAGTTCTTTACTCAATCATATAGGTGGTGTTTTTTGTGAAAATGTTGATGTGGCGGTTTTAGGTTCTGATGTATTAGATGTGGCTGGTGTTAAACCGTATTCATTAAACGAAAAAAGCGCAAAACAACTATGGAAGCTCAGTGAAGAAATGATTGGAATTACATTTGACCTCAATTGATATTTGTAGATTTGTAACGTATGAGCAATATGGATTATCACGTAAATTATATCACCCCCGAAATTAAACTTTCCTGCTACGAAGGCAGGTTGTTTAAAACGGAAGCAGCATTTGATGACCATTTGCTCGTATGGTTGCTTTCCGGTGAAACAAAAATGATACAGGCAGACGAAAGTTTTGTGTTTGGTGCCGGCAGTACTTTTTTAATTCCGAGAAACCAACTGGCAACGATTTTCAATTATCCCAAAGATGGCTTGCCACACAAAGCAGTTGCGATGCATTTATCCATCGATAGACTAAGGAAATGTTACGCTGACCTGAATGTAAAACCCAAAGTTTCTGCTGCATCAAAAATTTATACTTTTCATCAGCATCCGCTGTTGGAAAGTTGTCTTACTTCGATGATACCCTATTTCGAAATGCAGGATAATTTTCCGGAAAATATTGCTTCTTTAAAAATTACTGAAGCTATTACCATTTTGAGAGCCATTGATGAAAATATTGATGCTGTTCTGAACAATTTTGAAGAACCTGGAAAGATTGATTTAATGACTTTTATGGAAAGGAACTTCATGTTTAATATGCCATTGGAAAAATTTAGTTATTTGACGGGACGTAGTCTGACTACATTTAAAAAGGATTTTCAGAAAATTTATAACACCTCACCACAACGTTGGCTTACGCAGAAACGATTGGGATTGGCTCATTATGAACTTGCTGAGAAGAATAAAAAGCCAACAGAAGTTTATTTAGAAACCGGTTTTGAAAATTTATCTCATTTCTCTTTCGCTTTTAAAAAACAGTTCGGATATGCGCCAACAGAACTAGGCAAGTAATTTTACAGAAAATATACTCAAGGATGAGCTTCTCAAAAGAGTATTTTGTTTATCTAAGTTTTGGCATATTCGTTATTCAAAAAAATAATAAGCTTTTTTAAAATGCAGAAATAATATTAATATTGTTTGATAAGGATGAAAACGTACGAATTGGCTTTGTTAAAACTTTTTAAATCAATATTAAACACCGCCAATAGAATTATTGGCGGTGTTATTTGTAACAATTTTTTAAAAAATCAGATTTTACTTACCTTTTTATAAAAGATTTAGAAAAAGAAGTTTTGTCACCTTTGATCTGAACAAAATAAACTCCGGCAGATAAAAATTCAGTATTTATTTTTTGATTGTACTGAGAATTTGAAGATGATAATTCCTTTACAGAAACAATACTTCCTTTTGCATCAATAATATGTAATGTCAGTTTTTTATAAGGTGAATTAAATCTTATATTGATTTCATTACTCGCCGGATTTGGGTAAATAACCAATTCATTTTGTTTTTTTTCAGCATCATTCACAGAAAGCACTGCCGTATCACACACAGGGATTCTGTTTATGCCATCAATTCCCCAAGAAGATTGCACCGGAATACACAACCAGTTGAGCACAGTAGGGAAGTGGTCGGTCTGTCTCGGTGTATTCAGGTAGTTTTGAATGGTAAATGTTTCTGAGGTCTGAAGATTTCTCGTCGGAGAACCGGTAATTGTTGCATTATTGCCTAATGGTCCTGAATCTGTCAAAGTATTTCCAGAGGCTTCAGTCATTTTATAGTTTGCTAAAAGATTAGAGTAAAAAGGATGCGAGCTCGTCACGTCCTGATTGGCCCACTGAACAATGGCTTCATTCGATAATTTTGCATTCCAGATTCTAACATCTTTATAAGAAGCAGCCAAATTAACACCATACGTATTGGTTCCGTCCTGATTGATGGTTAGTGGTAAATTTGAAGTGATATCACCGATGGTACTCATTTTCCCGACAGTTACCGGAACTCCATCGTCATACATTGTCGCAAGACCGTCCCTATCGAACGTTACAGCGATATGTTTCCATTGATTTGTCACCAATTTTCCTCCAGTTAAATCCAGTCTGTTGCTTCCGTCACCGATGTTCATTTTAAAGGTCTGTCCAGAATATCCTGAAATTACAAAACCTTTATTATTACCGCTATTCCAGTTTTTATTACCAATCAATACGGGATCGCTACTATAATTGGCATTAGGCTTCACCCAAAATTCAATGGTGAAATCTTGACTCGCACCGAAATTAAATCCGCTTTGAACTGAAGGCTTTGCATACGTTCCTGCAGGGAAATTCAGACGATTATAGGTTGGGGTGTTTTGGCTTTGAGTTTTGCTGATTTGCTGAGGAACGAAAGTTGGATTCGAGTAAATTGAAAAAATATCTCTCTCAGAAAGGTTTGCTCCACCGTGGGCAGTATCCGTAGCCCCATGATCGGTTGTAACTACTACCAACCAGTTTTCATTATTATAAGTACTTCTGTTTTTCATCGCTGTCAGAATTTCACCGACATAAGTATCTGTTAGCTGAATAGAATTCACATATTGAGGTACAGCCGAAGAAAAACCGTATGAATGGCCTGCGTGATCAACGTCATCAAAATCTACAAAAAGCACATCAGGATTATCGTTTTGCAGGGCATTAACCGCTGCATTTTTTACAGCAAGATCAGTTGAGAAGTTGGTTTTTACATCGGCATTCTGAATAATAGTATTGTTGATGGGAGCCCAGTGTGCAAGAGAGATTGTTTTTAAATTTGAATTGTAGGTTTCAATTCTTGAAATAAAATCGGGATAAGCTGTAAAATTGGGAGCAGTAAAATTGTTGTCCTGTACATTATGTTTATTATGGAATACTCCAGAAAGCATCGTACTCCAGCCGTTTCCACTCCATGTCGGAGCCAGTGTAATGGCATCCAAAGAGTAAATTGATGTCGGCAATAATCCCTGGATATTCGGAGTGTTGGAGGACATCATCACATCAGGCCTGCAGCCGTCTATCCCGATAAATAGGACTTTTTTGGTTTGTGCGCTTATCAATGCGCTTGTCATGACCAAAAGAGAAAGAAGTTTTGTTTTCATAATAATTATTTTAAAGATTTAATTTTTGAAATCGAATTAAAACTGATTACTGAATTATTTCCGTAATCAGTTTTTGAGTAATTAAAAAAGAATATGCTCAGCCTCTGGAAGGTTGTTTAAAATATGATCGGGTGATGCCAATTCTAATTGTGCTCTGGTTTGTGCTCCGCTCAAAACGGCAATGGTCATTCCACACCCTGCATTTTTGCCTTCTTCAATGTCGATGGCAGAATCTCCGGCTTTTAAGACTTTTTTAGCATCAGTAATCCCAAATTTTTTCATCGCAAGAAAAATCATATCCGGGTTTGGGCGACTTGCAGTGACATCGTCGGCAGTGATCAAAGCATCAAAATGCACATTTTCTTTCCAATCTAATTTTTTGATGAGTTGTTGAGCGATTTGAGATGAATAGCCTGTATTCAAAACGACTTTTTTACCGGAAGCTCTCACTTTTAATAAAAAATCTTCGACCCCTTTTATGGGTTTTACTTCTAAATTTTGGTAAGCCAATTTTAGTTTCTCTGAAAAATTATTAAATATATTTTCGGCATCTTCTTTTTTTCCGTCAATCTCTTTTAGCAAAGTTTCAATAGCGTCAAATTTTTCCATTCCGGCACAGATTTCAAGCACTTTATCTAAAGTCACTTCGTAGCCATAGTCATTAACTGCTTTTGTAAGTGTTTTATACACCACATTGTCTTCATCGATCGTCGTTCCGGCCATATCCAGAACCAATAATTCTATCGTATTCATTTTTTAAGAATAAATTTTATCAATATTAAATTTTGCGAAGCCACCGCTTCCTGTCATTCCTTTTCCGCCAATTCCTGTAATAATCTGAATGTTCGGAGAAACACTGTGCTCGAAAATATCTTTGGTTTTGCACTGAGAATAAATTCCGAACCATCTTCTCTGAATTTCGTAGGTTGGAAGATCGATGATCTTTTTTGCCTCCGCGATCATAAATTCATCAATATCCATATTTAAATCATAACCAAGATCGTCTGCATTTTTGGCATCTGCATATTCGTGAGAATCACCGATAATTACCGATCCGTCCAAAGCCTGTTTAAATAAAATATGAATTCCGAATTTCTTTTCAAATGAGTTTTTGTCTTCTCCACTTTTTATTTTGTCAAAAGATGCACACTCGGTAAATGACTCGTATCTTCTGATGGAAAGTCCGGTGAGAATATTTCCCGGAAGCGAATAAATTCCCTGTGGTTTGGTTTGAAGCATTTGTAATTTGCTGACTTCAAGATCACTTTCATTAAAAATTTCAGGATACAGCGTTTTAAACTCATGTCCTCCACAGATAATTATTTTTGAAGAATTAATTTTCTTTCCGTCTGCAGTGGTAACAGTACATTGAGAGTTATTTTCGCTGGTTTCTACAACTGTGGTATTGTAAAAAATATCCAGACCTTCCTGAGTTTTCAGATATTGATGAAGTTTGACAATCATCTCGCTGGAATCGACTGAAATTTCTTGTGGAAAAAACAGTCCGCCCTTGCAGTAATCAGATCGAAGGCCGTCAAACTTCTGGATGCATTCACTTTTTGAAAGAATGACCGATTCGTAATCATTATTTTTATTGATCTGAGACAATTCTTCAATCAGCTGCAGTTCTTCATCATTAGAAGCGATATAGACCGAACCATTTTGTCTTACGGTAAGATCGGCTTTAGATTGAAGGTCTTTGTAAATGTTTAAACTTTCCTTTCCGAAATTCTGCCATTTGATGTCCATTCCCGATGGAACAACCTGTCCGAAATTTCTTACGGTTGCGCCCTGTGGAACAGAATTTCTTTCCAGAATCGCCACTTTAAGGTTTTTTTGTAATGCGTGGTAAGCGTGGAATGTTCCTAAAATCCCACTACCTACAATGATTAAATCATATTGAGTATTCATAAATTTAATTTTAAATTTTAAAAGCGTCGAAACGAATCGTCTGTGATGTTTCTTCGTCATCAGCATTTGATTTTGACCCTGCTTTTTTCTGAAATGCTAAAAAAGCGATAATTGAAAAAATGAGAACGATAGCTGCTATGATATAATTGAGATGAATGTAAAATTGAAGCCAAGAGCGGTCTTGTGAGCCTAAATTTTTCAGAAACAGCACCGAAACGCTTCCCAAATATCCAAATGCGTCGACGAAATAGATAAAAAATCCCACATTTCCTTTAATTTTAAAAGCTGCGATCATCCGGTCAAAATAAATTCCGTTGAATGGAATATAGCAGAGATACATCCCGAAACCTGATATTGTCATCCATAAAAACGGAGAAATGATGTTGCTCTGAAATAAAATGGTGGAAAATGCCACCAAAATAATTCCTCCAAAAAGAATGTAATGATAGTAAGCAAAGGCTTTTCTGTTGTTTTTTACTTTGACCATAAATCCGAGAATCAGTAAAACCATAATTGAAATCGGTACTTCTGTCAAAGTGAAAACCGAACTGTCTGCATTACCGCTCATCTCATCCCAGATCTCACGGCTGAAATTGTCCCGAAAATCCCGTAAAACAGTTAGGCAAATGTAAAGAATCGTGATGCTAACCAAAGGAAGGAAAAACTTTTTGACCAAAGACATTCTTTCATCTTCACTCAACGGTTTTCTTTCTTTTTTCAGAGCGATATCTTCTTCATTCGGAGCCGGAATTTTATTCAATAAAACGGCAAAAATAACCAGTGGAATAATGAAAATCAAACCTGTTACAAAAGGCATCCAGAATTCCGAAATCCCGAAACTGTCCATTAAAAATTTTCCGGCAGATTTTACTACTCCTGAAGAAACTACAAAGCTTGAACAAAGAAATAAGCCAATTATTTCTGTGGTTTTTCTTCCTTCAATATAAGAGAAAACAATTCCCCAGATCATTCCGAGAGGAATTCCATTAATGAACATGAACAAAATGTTATATGGCGCAGGAACGACCGCAAAACCCAACAAAGCCAGCTCGGCAATTCCGATAAAAATCAAAAGAAAAAGAATTCTTTTCTGAGGTTTTAGTTCCGAAATAAATTTAATTCCGATAAATTTTGAAATAAAATAACCAACCGCTTGTGCTATGATGATTAAGATTTTATAATCAAAACCAAAAAACTCTAAATTGCTGAATGAGGCTACAGCAAAAGGTTTTCTGAACGCATACATGCAGAAGTAGACCCCGAAAGCAGCGATGGCCGCTTTCAGAGTTACACTTAGTGTATTGTTTTTTGATGGAGTAATCATTGTTTTAGAAATTAAGTTTTACCCCAATATTTCCTCTTACACCGTAATATTCCACTTGTTCAGGTCTCTGCTCGTCTTTTCCGAAATGATAAATCAACGGTTTGTTCAGAATGTTATTGACATCTGCAAAAACGGTGATGTGCTTATTGATTTGGTAAGATGTTCCGAAGTCAAGATTGCTGTATTTTCCGTAGTAAGAATCATAAAGATCTTCTTCGGCATATTCTACTGCAAATTTTCCTTTATGATTGTAAGCCAGTCTTGCATTAAAGCCTTTTTTCTCGAAGAATAGCTGGATGTTGTACAATTCTTTCGCCTGATAAGGAAGTTTCACCATTCTTCCGCTTGGTTTTTCCATTTCAGAAGTCATGAAAGTGGCATTCAGTTGCGTTCCGAAATATTGCAGGAAACCTGGCAAAAAGTCAAATCTTCTGTTGATTCCCAATTCGATGCCGCCCAACCATGCTGCTTTTCCGTTATTTGGAGCGCTGAATTGCACACCATTGATTCCATTATAATTTCCGATAAAAGAGTCCTGGAAAATAGGGTCTGTTATTGATTTATAGAAAACGCCACCGCTTAAAATACCGACATTGGAGAAATAATATTCACCCATTAAATCAAGGTTGATAGAGTAGGTCGGGTTCAGGTTTGGATTTCCACCTTTAAATTCATTATCTGCTTCACTGTAGGTCCCTCCCGGAGTAAGATCTCCAAAATTTGGTCTTGAAAAAGTACGGGTTGCAGCAAAACGTAAATTGGTTTTGTCGTTGATCATGTATTTCAAGTGCAACATTGGTAAGACAGCAAGATAGTTTTTGACATTTTCAACGGGTGTTAACACATCTTCAACAACATTATATCCTTTTACTTTGGTATGGGTATTTGATAACCTAACACCTCCTAAAATGGTTATCTGATCATTGATTTTATACGTTCCCATTCCGTAAGCATCGGCATGTTTTTCGAATACATCGAAATTTCTTCCTAAAGCTTTGTTGTATTCAAGCGCCTCAGAATCGGTTTTGTTGATCGTTAAATTTCCCTGATTCTGAAACCAGAACTGATCCATTCCGCCCGTGGAAAGTACCGGACCGAAAGTGTTTCCGATATTCGTATTCATCTCGCTCAGATATTTTGTGGCACCAGGTTGTGCTGTGATATGCTGATTGAAATCTGACAATAATGGTGCAGTTCCGCTTGACCAGTTGTAGAAAGTATCAGAGAAACGGGCGTTACGTTCTTTATCACGGTATTTTAAACCATACTTTAAAGTTAATTTGTCCGAAGCATTGATTTCGTGGTTGAAACCGGCTACAATTTTATCTTTTTCCTGAACGTACACTTTATAAAATTCCAGATCAGTGAATCTCATCTGAGTAGCATCCATTTTGAAATTCGGGTTGCTGTAAAACCCAAATAATGCATCTGAATCTTTAAAATCTAATTTTCCGCCATCTGCTTTCCAGTAGGCTCTCGGGCCGTTTCCTTTATCTGAGATATAATCAGGATTGATTCCTACACCGCTTTGGGTGTATTTGATCACATAATAAGAATTGTTCTGCTTATCAGGAATGTTTCCGTATTTGAAAAGGTTGTTGTAATAAGAAAGATCCCAGTCGATTTTGCTTTTGTTCAACTGATGAACACCGCCCAAAGAAACCGAAGTCAGTTCTGTAATAAGTAAATTATGAATATTCTGAAGTTCAACCCGTGCTGTGTTATTGGCAGCACTGAATTTATCAAATCGTACTCTGTGTTTGTAATGAGTTTCGTCATCAGAAAGAGTTCCATACATTCCTTTAAGATACAAGGTACTTTTTGGTGACAGCACATATTCTAATGCAGCGTTTGCTCCTGTAGTTTTTCTTACCCCATTATAATCACGAAGTTCCATTCTGAAAACTCCTTCGTCACCGCTTCTTCTTGCTTCAAAATTATCTGTTGACCAGTTTCTGATGAAATGAGAAAAATTAACAAGATATCCGAATTTTTTATCTTTTGTTCTTCCGCCATAAAGCAGTCCCAGATTGTAAACACCTTTATCAGACTTTGCGTTGTAACCTGTTCCTAAAGTCCCTCTGAACTCAGTTTTCATCGGTGGAGTTTTGGTAATGAAATTGACACCGCCGCCTATTCCATCTGCTTCCATATCCGGAGTGAACGATTTGTTGACGTGTACATAAGAAATCAATTCCGTTGGGAAAAAGTCAAAAGCTGTCGCTCTTGAAGTGGTTTCTTCTTCAGCGGTTGGAAGTCTGTTTCCATTGATGGTTGTAGATGCCCAGAAAGGCGGAAGTCCTCTTAAAGAAACAAATCTTCCTTCACCCTGATCACGCTCGATAGAAACACCCTGAACTCTCTGTACGGTTTCCGCTGCATTTCTGTCCGGTAACTTTCCGATACCGTCTGAAGCAATGACGTTTGAAATATTGATTGCGTTTTTCTGCATATTCAAAGCACGGGCTTCACTGTTTTTCAAAGATCCGGTGACTACAACTTCATCAATATTTTTCTGTTTCTGAAACATTGAAATAATTCCCAAATCAAGCGACTGATCTGACATCAGATCAACCGTCATATTTTGAGGTTCATAACCGATGTATGTAAACTGTAAATCGTAGTGACCAGGTTTCAAATCATTGACAGAAAATTTTCCGTCAACATCTGTGATTACAATTTTTGAGCTTCCATTGATTTTAACCGTAGCACCCGGAAGTGGCTGACTGTTATCCGAAACCGTTCCGGTGACGATTTGTTTTTGTGCCGATACAAATATCGTACAGCAGGCAAAAAGAGGAAATAAAGATTTTTTTATAATTGTTTCCATTGTTTACATATATTAAATTTCTATTGCAAAACAACTCATTAATTTTAATATATGTAAAATTTTAATATTAATTTATATTTAATAAATAATGGATGATTATTAACTCAATCTTACGGAATCAGGATCTAAGTTATATTGAAACTCCGATGATTAAACAGTTTAGAACACTGTAAATTAGGGAGTTATTTGAATAAATAAAAAATGAACTGCTGATAAGCAGTCCATTTTGTGCAATGTTATTTTTTGGAATTTATATTAACAATTTTAAATATAAAAAATTTAAATTTTACTATTTGTAAACTTTTACACTAAAAAGAAAAAAAAGCTAACTCAATTTTCAGCTTTTATCAGAGTAAAAATAAAGCACCAACATCAGACAGTCTTCGTCTGAAATACTGACCGGAACATGAGGTAATTTTCCATTGAAATAAAGCGAGTCTCCCTCCTGTAATTCAATTTCCTCATTATCGATGATGTATTTTACTTTACCTTTTAAGATATATTTAAATTCCCAGGCGTCTGTAATTACTTTATCTCTTTTGGAGTTGGGTTGCAAGGTAAGTAATACTGCTTCAAACCCTAATGAATGCAGGCTTTTACTGAAAATATGCATATATTTAAAACCTTCAGCTTCCACTTCTTTTTCTATAACCTGCTGATTTTCTTTCGGTACAAAAATGAATTTTGCATTGGACTTTTTCTCAACACCTTCAAAAAAATAACTGGCATCAATATCCAAAGACTGTATCAGTTCAAGCAAAACCGGCAATGAGGGAATCGTTCTGCCATTCTCAATTCTGGAAACCAAACCATTGCTCACGCTCGCTCTCGTAGCAAGATCATTGATAGTAAGATTATTTTTTTTTCTTATATCCTTTAATCTTTTTCCGATACCTATTAAAAAGTCACTCATGTTATCTACTGTTTCAGGCTATTGTATTTATTTGAGTGTAAAAATAACAAATAAATAAAATGCTGTTATAAAAATTGTTACAAATAGTAAAAATTTAATAATTATCTTTCAGATAAAAATAGATACAACTTTATTAGAATTTTTGAATACAGTTATTGAACTCAATATTTTGCCGTTTTTTATTTGGGATCAATTTAACATCTTACAGAACGAAAGTTTAAGATTTCTAAAAAAAATCCAAAAAATAAAATATTACCAAAGCCTAAGAGCATCTACTTCCATTTTTGGTTAAATTGAGATCATCCATAACAATTTATTCGAAAAATATTGTATCAATATTTTCTGCTTTAAATGATAAATAGGCTCGGCAATCGAATAAATTAATTCAATCACCTGCTACTGTAATATTAGCAATTTGGTTGATAAACTAATGGATTTGTGATTATATATGAGTGTGGAAAAATAAGTATAAAATCTTTTCTAAAATCCCAATCTATAAATCCAAAAAAAATCCCGATTTTTGCAACCCTTCAAAACTCCGATTGTTCATGAAACTTTGTATTGCCGAAAAACCCAGCGTTGCCAGAGATATTGCCAAAGTATTGGGCGCAACAATGCCTAAACAGGGCTATATGGAAGGGAATGGTTACTGCGTGACATGGACTTTCGGGCATCTCTGTACCCTTAAGGAACCCCACGATTACGGTCCGCAATACAAATCCTGGAATTTGTTTTTATTGCCGATTATTCCCACCAATTTCGGAATTAAATTAATTCCGAATCAAGGCGTTGAAAATCAGTTTAAAGTCATCGAAAGATTGGTCGCCGAATGTGATGAGGTCATCAATTGCGGGGATGCCGGGCAGGAAGGAGAACTCATTCAGCGTTGGGTTTTGCAGAAAGCAAAATGCGACAAACCTGTACAGCGTCTGTGGATTTCATCCTTGACGGAAGAAGCAATTAAAGAAGGTTTTCAGAAATTAAAACCTGCCGAAGATTACAAAAATCTCTACCTGGCAGGAAACGCAAGAGCAATAGGAGACTGGTTGTTAGGAATCAATGCAACGCGACTTTTTACTAAAAAATTTGGCGGAAACAAAGCGGTTTTATCGATCGGAAGAGTGCAGACTCCGACTTTGGCGATGCTTGTTCAGCGTCAGAAAGAAATTGATGCGTTCTCCACCGAAGAATATTGGGAACTGAAAACAAAATACCGTGACGTTATCTTCAATGCAGCAATCGACCGTTTAAAAACTTTAGACCGTGCCGAAAAAGGTTTGGAGTATTTAAAAGTCAACCCTTTTGAAATTCTTTCATTTGAAATTAAAGAAGGAAAGGAAAAAAATCCAAGACTGTTTGATTTGACGGGACTTCAGGTGGAAGCCAATAAGAAATTTGGGTATTCTGCAGACAGCACTTTAAAATATATTCAAAGTCTTTACGAAAAAAAGCACGTCACATACCCACGTGTTGATACGACATATCTATCGGAAAGTTTGTATCCGAAAATCGGAGGAATTCTTCAAAGTATGGTTATTTACAAAGATTTGATTTCGCCTTTATTGGAACAGCCGATTCCAAAATCGAAAGCGGTGTTTGATGATGCGAAAGTGACGGATCACCATGCGATTATTCCGACTGAAATTCCGCCAACACAGAATTTAAGCCGCGAAGAAAAACTGATTTATGATTTAATTGCGAAACGATTTATCGCTGTTTTTTATCCAGAATGTAAAATTTCAAATACCTTGGTAGAAGCTCAGGTAGGAACGATTCCGTTTAAAACAAGTGGAAGACAGATTCTCGAGCCGGGTTGGAGAGCAGTTTATGCTAAAGATGTCAAAGAGGAACCGACCGATAAAGAAAAAGACAAGGACGAGGAACAGACGATTCCGGAATTTAAAGTGGGCGAAACCGGACCTCACGAACCAATGATTCATCAGGGAAAAACTTCGCCACCAAAAGCGTACACCGAAGCAACTTTACTTCGGGCGATGGAAACTGCCGGAAAGCAAGTTGACGACGAAGAACTTCGTGAAATGTTAAAGAACAACGGAATTGGAAGGCCTTCAACCCGTGCTAATATTATTGAAACACTTTTTAAAAGAAAATATATTGAAAGGAAAAAGAAAAATTTGGTTGCCACTTCTACAGGAATTCAGCTGATTGATACGATTGAAGATGAATTGTTGAAAAGCCCTGAATTGACAGGGGAGTGGGAATTGAAGCTTCGTAAAATTGAAAGTGGTGAATATGAAGCCAATCAGTTCAAAGATGAGTTGATTCAGATGATTAGAGAGTTGACTAAAAAAGTGGTTGACGGAAAAGCAAAAGTCTTCACTTTACATGAAGAAAAAGAAGAGGTTAAAGAAAAGAAAAGACGTGAACCTGCCGTAAAAAAGGAATTACAGTCCTGGGAAGAAACAAAATGCCCAAAATGCAAAGCACACCACTTGATGAAAGGAAAAACCGCAGTTGGATGTTCCGATTTTAAAAACTGCGGCTTTAAAGTTTCATTTGATATTTTCGGGAAAAAGCTTTCTGATAAACAACTGATGGATTTAGTATTAAAGGGAAAGACTTCAAAATTAAAAGGCTTCACCAGACATCATGAAAATATAACAGAAGGAGTTATTACACTTTCTCCAGAATTTTTGACTGTTTTATTATAAGTAAAAAGTAATTTTGCAACTATCAACTATCAACTATCAACTATCAACTATCAACTATCAACTATCAACTATCAACTATCAACTATCAACTATCAACTATCAACTATCAACTATCAACTATCAACTATCAACTATTTCAAGTAAAGTCTCATTCTCGCTTCATATTCAGGTTTTGTTTTAAGGAATTTCCAGATCTTCTTATCATCGGGATTGCTGATTCTGTAATAAATAATTTTATCTGCAGAATATTTAAAATATGGATGATTTTTCAGCCACTCTTCGGGAGCGTCAACCAGGGAATATCGCTCTACTTTTGAGTTGTCTAGCGGTGCAATGCTTAATAATTTTTGAACCAGTTCTTTGTCAATATTATACGTTTCAAGGATTTGATCTTTCGTCATAAAACCTCCTAATTTCTTTCTGAAACCAATCATCGAGCCTGCACTTCTTTCATTTAAACCAAATTCTAAAAGCTGTTTAAAAGTAATAGAATTCATATCTGTTTTTGAAAAATCAGTTTTTTCCTGTTTAAATTCTGTCTTTTTATTATCAGAATTTTTTGCCATTGTTGAAGGATTCAATTGAATAAATGGTTTCAGTTCTTCAAACTTTTCTGCTGAAATGACAAAGCAGTTTTTAATGTCATCTAACGTTTTAAAACTTCCTTTTAAATTTCTATCACGGTAATTAACAATTACATTGGCCTGTTTTTCAGAAAAACCTAAAGCCATCCAACCGTTCACATCCAATGTATTCGGATCAAAAGAAGTTTGTGGAGTTTTAGATTTAAAAGATTTTGACTTTCCTGCATAAGTATTAAAATTGGACGGTAAAGTCAGATACGGTTCAAGTTTTGCGTAATTTTCTTCATTAATGATAAAACATTCTTTGAATTTTTCTTTACTTACAAAACTTCCACCAAGATAACTTTTGTATTTTAAAATAGCGGCAGATTGTTTCTCAGAGAATCCCATATTTTCCCAATCAGATTGTGAAAGCTGATCAGGATTAAATTTTCTTGTAATGTTTAAAGTTTTCTTTTCATAATTTTTAAAATCTGAATTTCCCTTTGCTTTAGCATTGGTTTCGGGCAGTAAAATAAATGTTTCAAGCTGATTAAATTTGTCCTCAGAAATTGCATAGCATTTTTTGAATTGCTCTTTGGAAAGAAACTTTCCACCGACAATTTGCTTGTACTTTAAAATCGTAGCAATTTGTTTTTCGGAGAATCCAAGCTTTTGCCACTGGTTTTTATCTAAATCATTCGGATCAAACTCAGAAAGTGATTCTATGGGTAAGCTTTCAGAAATAAAGGTAACTTCAGGAAATGGTTCGTCAGATTTTTCGGTATATTTTTGAAAGGCAAGTAGCGTGAGTAAGAGCATTCCAAGAAATGCCATTTGCTGGTAATAATTTTTTTTCATCGGTTTATTTTATGTTTTATTTGATGGAATGTTACTTTCGAGTACTTCTCATTAAATGAAGGGTTGGTAAAAGTGGGACATCACAGAATAAAGTTATGAATTAATTTAATTCACAGATCAATAAAATGGAGAAAATTATAAATTATCTAATTGTTTGCTAGTTAGTGTAGTGCAAACTTAATATTGGGACTCAATTGAATTTAGCTCTGTCAAAGAATCTTTCAGTTTAGCAATTAAGTTTTTGAAAATTCTAATCGGTCAATTAATACTATGACTTCAAAAAGTTTAGAATAGGTATGAGTTAGTTATAAAAAATCTAAGACTTACTTTTATTATTAGTAATAATTTGTACAATTGAGCCTACAAAAAGACCTGTCAACGCGCTTCTCAGAAACAGATTGACCTTAAAAATAAAAGTGATGATTATAAGGCATAATAAAACTCCAGCCATTATCTTTAAGTACTTTTGGTTTTTTATTTTGATCATTCGGAATTATATTACTATTCAGAATCTTTTTCTACCAATGAATCTTTCAGCTTCAACAATTCAGCTTTTACAAATTCCAGTCGGTCGATTAAAGTAACCGTTTCAGAGATTTTTGAGTTAGTGGTCAGCGCAATTCTCGCTCCGTCAAGCGTGTAACCTTTTTCTTTCACCAAATGATAGATGATTTTCAGGTTTTTGATATCTTCCGGAGTGAAATATCGGTTTCCTTTTTTGTTTTTTTTAGGTTTGATGATGGGGAATTCCTGTTCCCAATATCTTATCAATGAAGCGTTTACGTCGAATGCTTTGGCAACTTCTCCTATCGAATAATACAGTTTGTCGGGTAAATTTGTCTTCATGTAAATGATCCTGAAAATTCAAAGATAAATATTTTTTAAGCTCGGGTACAAATACACATTGTAAAATGTTCAGGTTAAATGTATTTTTGTCTTCTTTCACACTTAATAAAATCAGGATGAATTCTATCTCGGTATTGCATATCAATCTTTTTCAGTCAGAGAAAAACGCTCCGGATTTTTATTTTAATACCTTGAAGAATCACTTGGTTTCCAGTCACAAGCATATTGAGAAACCACATCGGCATGATTTCTATGTCACCGTTATTTTTACCAAAGGGCATGGAATTCATGAAATAGATTTTCAAAAGTATGATGTTTCTGAAGGGAGTTTATTTTTTCTTTCTCCGGGACAAGTGCACAGCTGGGAACTTTCTGCAGATACTGAAGGTTATATTTTCTTTTTTTCTCAGCCTTATTATGAGATGCATTATGTGAATCAAAAATTAAAAAGCTTTCCATTTTTCAATTCTCCAAGCTTTCCGAGGAAACTTCAGATTCAATCGGAAGAATTGAAGGGCATTGTTCATCTTTTTAAAGCAATTGAAAACGAGCATCTGTCTCAAAATGTGATGAAAGATAGCTTTATTCTTTCATTGATTAGCCAAATTTACATTCATTCGGTAAGAGGTTTTTCTAAAAATGATCATGAGATTTCTGCTGCCGGTATGTCGTATTTTAAACATTACCAAGATTTTGAAAATTTATTGGAAGATTTTTTCGTTTCACAAAAATCTATTTCTTATTATGCTTCAATGATGAGTATTTCTCCGAAACATCTCAATAGAATTACGCAGACCGTCATGCAAAAAACCGCTTCAGAGATTATTACTCAAAGAGTAATTTTAGAAGCCAAAAGAATGCTGATTTATCTTGATGAAAGTTTAGTGGAAATCGCTTTCAGATTAGGTTACGAAGAGTATTCTTATTTCGCAAGAGTGTTCCGCAAAAATGCAGGAATTACCCCTTCACAATTCGTTAAAAATCATAAAAATTAAGTTTTATAATAAAAGTTTAAACGGTCCTTCAAACGTCGTTTCGAAAGTGTCTAAAACCTCTCCTTTATCGTCTATTACAGCGATAGTAATGTTTTGTTTAGAAAATTTGACGTCTTTTTCAGGGAAAGAAATACTGATGGAACCTTTCAGAATTTCATTACCTTTTAAAATAATTTTGCTTGAACCTGACGAAATAACTTCGGCATTATCGGGATAAAGTACTTTTATTGAAACTACTTTCTTTTCATTGGTTTTATTCAGAAAAGTATACGTAAAATTGTTGATTATTTTTCCGTCCCGCACAAAAAATGTTGATCCTGCAGGTTTAATAAATTTAGCTTCCATAGAACCTCGGTCGTAAATCAAAAATCCTAAAAGACCCATAAGTAATCCCAGAAAAACGGTTGTCACAAACATCCTGGAGGTTACCCCAGTTTTTTTTCCGCTTTCAATTTCTGCTTCTGTAGCATAACGAACCAATCCGGTGGGTAAACCTACTTTTGTCATGACTTCATCACAAGCATCGATGCAGGCTGTACAATTGATGCATTCTAATTGCTGGCCGTTTCTGATATCAATTCCTGTTGGGCAAACCACCACACATTGTCCGCAGTCGATACAGTCGCCTTTTGAAGAGGCCTTTCGATATTCACCGTTTCGCCATTTTGCGCGGTTTTCTCCTCTTTTAGTATCGTAATAGACATTGATGGTCTGTTTATCGATCAGTACACCCTGAAGCCTTCCGTACGGGCAAACCAATGTGCAGACCTGCTCACGGAGCCACGCAAAAACGAAATAGAAAACCAATGAGAACGACAGCATTGATATGAAATGTAAAGGATGTTCCACTGGTCCTTCTGCGATGATTCTGAATATATTTTCATATCCGATGATATACATAAACATGAAATGCGCAATGATGAGTGAAATCATAAAGAAAACAGACCATTTTAAAACTCTTTTTTGGATCTTTTCAGAATCCCAGTTCTGTCTGTCGAGCTTCATTTGTTTGTTTCGGTCACCTTCAATCAAATATTCAATTTTACGGAAAATCATTTCCATAAAAACAGTTTGCGGACACAGCCATCCACAAAATATTCTTCCGAAAACAACTGTGAAAATCATTACAAAAATCACCGAAATTACTGCTCCCAAAGCTAAAATAAAGAAGTCCTGAAGGTAAAAAGGCATACCGACAATGAAGAATTTTCTGTCAAGAAGATTGATGAGAAGAAATGGATTATTGTTAATTTTTACAAACGGAATTCCAAAAAATAATGCCAATAAAACATAACTTGTGTAATCTCTGTAATGGGTAAATTTTCCTTTTGGCTTTCTCGGGAAAACCCATTTTCTTTTTCCTGTATCGTCCATTGTTCCTACAGAATCTCTGAAAGCCTCGCCATCACTTCCCGGAATTTTTATGTTGCCCTGCTGAATACTCATCTTAATTTTATTTAATTAAAAGGACTTTTTAGATATCATGAAATTATTTTCATGTTCAATTTTCCCTCAATAAAAGATGATGCAAAGCTCCTGATAATAAGTTTTGATAAATAATATTAAATACTTACAGAATAGGACAAAAAGGACATTCTAAATGTTTTGCTTAAACTAAATTATTGGTGATTTAAAATTGGCAGACCTTTTTACAAATCGTAAATTGTCAGCTTTAAATTTTAAAAGAATGAAAAATATATTGAATGCAGGTCTTGTTGGTTTGGTTTTGGCATTTCTCAGTTGCAAATCACAAAATTACAATGCTATGTTGGAGAACACCGAGCCAAAATTAATTTCAGATCAATTCACATTTACAGAAGGTCCTGCAGCCGACAAGATGGGAAACGTATACTTCACAGACCAGCCGAATGATAAAATTTATGTCTGGGATTGGAAAACCGATAAAATATCTTTATTTTTAGATAAAACAGGTCGTGCCAACGGAACTTATTTCGATGAGAATGATCATTTAATTACCTGCTCAGACAACGAAGGTGAAATCTGGAAAATTGCTAAAGATAAATCGATTGAGATTTTATCTAAAGGTTATGAGGGTAAAAGACTCAACGGTCCAAATGATCTCTGGCTCGATGGAAATGGTGGAATTTATTTCACAGATCCTTTATACAAAAGAGATTATTGGCAAGATTTCAAAGTAGAAATTCCTGAGAAAAATTTATACTACCGAAATAAAGATGGAAAAATTTCAAAGCTTGAAACTTTTGTACAACCCAATGGAATTATCGGAAGTACTAAATTGAAAAAACTATATGTTTCAGATATTGATGCCGGAAAAACGTATGTCTACGATATTTTAGGCGAAGGGAAATTGTCTGAAAAAAAGTTGTTTTGCGAAATGGGCTCAGACGGAATGACGCTTGATAAAGATGGGAATCTTTATTTAACAGGCGACGGCGTGACAGTTTTCAACAGCAAAGGTGAAAAAGTTCATCACATCTACATTCCTGAAGACTGGACGGGAAATGTGACTTTTGGCGGTGAAAAAAATAATATCCTGTTTATTACCGCTTCAAAATCAGTCTATACTTTACCGACGAAAACATCTTCTTTAAAGTAGAATAATTTACCACGAAAGCCACAAAAGTTTAGAATCTTTCAAGTTTAAAATAGGATGTTAAAGATCAAAAAAGGATGTCGTTCGTAAAACAGCATCTTTTTTTGATCTTAATCACTAAATTGATTATAGCTTAAAAATTCTTTTGTGGTTAGAAACTCAATAAGCAACCTCCATTTTCACTTTCTTACCCTTCAATTTTTCAGTGCTCAGTTTTTTTAATAACTCTCTCACTTTGCTTCTTGAGACAGCAACATAAGATGTAGTATCTTTTACTTCAATCAGACCCAAATCTTCTTTCTGCAATTCACCTTTTTTCAATAAATATCCAACGATATCGACTTTGTTAACTTTGTCTTTTTTTCCGGCGCTGATGTAAATTGTCTGAAATGGTGGATTCGCAGGAACGGTAGAAAATTCCTTCACCGATTCTTCAGGAGTATCTTTTTTGATGAATGGAAATTTTTCTTCCTCAGTCATCACCAAATAGGCAAAACCTTTGGCATTCATTCTCGCAGTACGGCCGTTTCTGTGAATAAAAGCATCTTCTGTGGTCGGCAGTTGATAATGAACAATCGATTCAACTTCCGGAACGTCTAATCCTCGTGCAGCCAAATCAGTTGTAATCAAAACTCTCGCTGTGTCATTTCTGAATTTCAGCAAAGCGCGTTCTCTTTCATCCTGTTCCATACCACCGTGGAAAGTTTCTCTTGCGATGCCTTTATCTAAAAGCAAATCAGCAATACGGTCGACGGTTTCTCTGTGATTACAGAAAATCAGGGTTCTTTTATTCCCGATTTTACAAATCAAATGAAATAAAGTATCTAGTTTTTCCTCAGAAATCGTCATTACTTTCCTTAACTGAATATCAGGTTTGTTTTCTCCTAATTTTAAGAAATCGACTATTTTTTCATCTTTCAGACCAGTAAACTTAGGGATTTCGTCCATAGAAGTTGCCGAAGTCAGGATTCTCTGAAAAAGATTGTACATATTTTCGATAATATATTCCATATCATCATGAAAACCTAATTCTAAAGCCTTATCAAATTCATCCAGCACCAGATTTTTAATCGTTTTTACATCGAGATTTTTATTTCTCATGTGATAGGCAATTCTTCCCGGAGTTCCGATCAATACGGCTGGAGCTTCCTTAAGATTGTTTATCTCAATTTTTTTATCGTGGCCGCCGTAGCAAACGGTCACCTTAAAATCTGTTCCCATTGATTTAAAAACCTGCTCGATTTGTAAAGCCAGTTCTCTTGCCGGAACTACAATCAATGCCTGAATTCCTGTGGATTCTTTCTGTAGATTTCTAAGAACCGGAAAAAGAAAAGCAAGCGTTTTCCCTGAACCGGTAGGAGAAAGTAAAACAACATCCGTATTGTTTTCCGTAGTTTTGTATGTAGATTTCTGCATCTGATTCATATCCTGAATCTGCAGTTTTTTATAAATAGATTCTAATTCCATTTTGCAAAGGTAGGGGATTTTGGACATAAAAAAACTTGTGTCACTTAAACAAACACTAAAGTATTTTGTTCTTGGAGCTCTTATAAATTTTGATGATATTGCAATTAAATAATTTATGTACAGTTATAAAATATCAACTTTATCACCATCAGGATAATGAATGGCAGTAATGTCATATACATTCTTGTTTCCTACAATAATTTCACCATCTGGATTCATTTTTCTATTAATTTCTAAATCACAAATTAATTTTGTTCCGTTTGTAAATTTCAAATTTTTAGCTTCTATCAAATCCTTAAACTTTTTATCTTTTAAAGAAAATGTAATATTTTCGCCATTGAAAATGCCTTTCCATTTTAATGAATTGCCTCTTAAAACTGGTGCAACGATTTCAATAGCAATACTTTGGAAATACTCATCTTCCATATTAGTGTTTTTAATAATTAAATTATTAAATTCTCTTTTTAAGACAAATTTTTCTTTCGAAATTGGTTCTTGGTTGTTATTTAATATTTGTGTAGAAATCTTTACTAATTTTTCTTCGTCCTTAGCAATTGAATAAAAGTTTGATTTATAAATTTTTATTTTATTATTTTCTGAAATGTAATCTGAAATGGATTCAATATTTTCTGCCGAAATTAATTTTGGAATTTCTTTATCTTCAACATTTTCTGCGTCTTTCTCTGTCTTTTCGGCATCCTCTGATTCTTTAAGTTCTTTTTTTAGTTTTAAAATATTTAAACGCATCTCTTGTTTTTGTAACTGCTCTAGTTCTGGGTCTTTCGTAAGCTGATCAGTTACAACACTGGCAATAACAGAAGCTGATATTCCCGCTACAAAGCCTGCAATAAGATTTACATTTTTTCTATATTTCTTTTTTGTTAAAAATTTATAGACAGCTTTAATACCTCCTTCTTCAAGGGCTTGAGTTTCAATAAGAACGTCTACATCAAGAATTTTGCTTATTTCATTAATGATTTTTAATATTTCGCTCTCAGCTTTATTAAGAATCATTGCATCCATAGAATGGCTATTTTCTTCCAGATAATAATGTAGTTGTAGCACATTACTTTCAATTGTTGATGTAATCATAAGAAGTTATATATTAGTTTTTAAATTTATAATAAAAATATTTGATTTACAATAAAATATCTAATTTTTGGGATTTAATAATTATTTTAAAAGCTTTAGTTCTCAGGCTAAGATCATGGTTATTGTCTCAACATTTATCAAAAAAAATTAAGATTTTCCTAACTTCGCAAAATATATTATCATTCAAACATTCCCACTCAACATGACTCCCGAGAAAAGAAAACTCATGACTGACAGTTTCAACCGTTCAGAAACGTTGAAATTCTACAATGCAGAACTTCTTGAAGTAGAAACTGATTTCGTCTCCATCAAAATTCCAAAAATGGAAATGATGACCCGAACTGCCGGAATGTTCAATGGTGCAATGATTGCTTCGTTGGTAGATGTTTCTTCTGGTTATGCCGCTGTCAGCCATTACGAGCAAGATTGCTACGTTGTGACTGTAGAATTGAAAGTAAATTACCTGCGTCCGGCAATTGGCGATGCGTTAGTTTCAAAAGCGTATGTGGTGAAAGGAGGAGCTAAAATAAGCGTAATTCGCACAGAAATTTATACGGTGAATGAAAACCGTTCTTCAGAAAGCCATGTCGCAACATCTCTCGTCACCATGATGAAAATTAAATAAATCCAAAATAATTATTGGAACAGCTTTTGTTAAAATCAATGCAATAAAAATATAAATTATGAATATACTTATCCGACTTTTTATCACCGCAATTGTCGCTTTCTTACTCACAAAAATCCTTCCGGGCGTTCATTTTGACGGATTCACCGGAGCCGTTATTTTTGCCATCGTTTTAGGTGTTTTAAATCTTATTTTAAAACCGATTTTAAGCCTTTTTGGGCTTCCGCTGACGATTATTACTTTAGGGTTTTTCGCTTTGGTGATTAACGCAATAATTATTCTGGTGGCAGATTATTTTATAGATTCCATGAATGTTGATGGTTTCTGGTGGGCTTTTGTTTTCAGTATTTTGCTGTCCATTATTACTTCACTTGCCAACTCGATGTTTGCAGATAAGGATTAAATTAGAATTGTTTTTAATCAATTATAATCGTCGGTTTTTCAACTGACGATTTTTTTTGTGATATTTCCAATCAATTATTTTTTTAAATCTTTTATAAGCGTTAGCGGCTTTGTGAAACAAAACAAAATTTGTTTAAATAAACTTTGTGGCCTCTGTGTTCACAACTCCAAAGCATAACAAGATTAAATAAAGAATCACAATTCCTATTAAACTAAACTCATAATTTTCTCGCTCAATTTTATTTTAAATATTAACTTTGGCATTCTTTGAAATTAATATGAATGGATGAATAAAAAATTCTGAAATTCTTTTAAAATGATTCTCTTATGAAATTAAAGCACAGTCTGCTCGCTTTGGCAGCACCATTTTTAATGAATGCACAACAAGTAATGACTCCCGAAATTCTCTGGACTTTAAAGAAAGTCGGCGTTCAGGCAGTTTCACCTGATCAGTCTTCACTTATTTATAAAGTAGGACAAGTTGATTTAAAGACTGAAAAAACTAAAAATGAAAACTATTTCCTGAATGTTTTAAACAATCAATCTTCTAAAATTGATTTAGGTAAAAAAGCATTAATTCAGTGGGATAAAAACGGATTGTACGCTCAGGAAGGCGATAAAATTTTCCTTTCAAAAGACAGCGGAAAAACCTGGACTGAATTTTACACAATCGGTGAGGCTGATAACATTGTAATTTCTCCGGACGGAAAGAAAATAGCGTTTAGCAAGCAGGTTTTGGTTGAGAAATTAATGGGGAAAGATAAATATGCTGATACTCCGAAAACCACTGCTCAGGTTTATACAGATTTGAATCACAGACATTGGGACTACTTCAATGAAGGGAAATATAATCATGTTTTTATAGTAGATACTTCTGCAAACGTAGATTCTGCAAAAGATTTATTGGAAGGAAAAACCTGGGATTCTCCGCAAAGACCATTCGGTGGAGCTGAAGATTTCGTTTTCAGCCCAGATTCTACGGAGCTTTTATATGTAACAAAACCAAAAAGCGGAAAAGAATATTCTACAAGCACCAACACCGATATTTTTGCGTACGATTTAGCTTCGGCAACAACAAAAAATTTAACTGATGGAATGATGGGTTATGATGTTAATCCGAAGTTTTCACCTGATGGAAAATGGCTTTTATGGCAAAGTATGGAGCGAGAGGGATATGAAGCCGATAAAAATGACATTGTTGTGATGGATTGGAAATCCGGTGCCAAAAGCAATATGACGGGCAACTGGGACGAAAGTGTAACCGGAACGACTTTCTGGAGCAAAGATTCTAAAAACATCTATTTTAATGCAGCGTTCAGAGGAACTGTTCAGTTATTTTCTGTAGATCTGAAGAATGCAAAAGTAAGTCAGATTACAAAAGGAGATTTTGATGTGACTGATATTTTTGCGGAAGGGAAAAAATCTCTTTTAGTTTCAAAAACAGATATCAATCATGCCTCAGAATTATTTTCGGTAAATCTTAAAAGCGGCGAACTGCAACAGGTTACTGAAGCTAATAAAGATACTTACGCAAAATTATCTCAGGGAAATTCTGAACTGAAAATGATAAAAACGACAGACGGAAAAGAGATGGGAGTGTGGTTTCATTATCCGCCTAACTTCGATCCGAATAAGAAATATCCGACTTTAGTATATTGTCAGGGCGGTCCGCAATCTGCATTAACCCAGTTTTTCAGCACAAGATGGAATTTTTCTTTAATGGCAGCCAACGGATACATTGTAGTCGCACCAAACAGAAGAGGAATGCCGGGTTGGGGAACCAAATGGAACGAAGAAATCTCAAGAGATTGGGGTGGGCAGCCAATGAAAGATTATTTGGCTGCAACAGATTTTGCTAAAACTTTACCTTACGTTGATAGTGAAAGAGTAGCGGCTGTTGGAGCAAGTTACGGCGGGTACAGCGTTTTTATGTTAGCAGGAATTCACGAAAACAGATTCAAAACATTCATTGCTCACGATGGTTTATTTGATATGAAATCCTGGTATTTAACGACTGAAGAACTTTGGTTTGCGAATTGGGATTTGGGTTCTCCGTGGGAAAAACCTTTGCCAAAAGCATATACAGAATTCAACCCAAGCAATTTTGTTGACAAATGGAATAAACCGATTATGATTTTCCAGGGTGGAATTGACTACAGAGTTCCTTATGAGCAAGGTCAGGAAGCATTTCAAGCTGCGAAACTTCGAGGCTTAAAATCTAAATTAGTGTATTTCCCAAATGAAAATCACTGGGTTCTTCACCCGCAAAACGGTTTGGTTTGGCAAAGAGAATTTTTTGATTGGCTGAAGGAAACTTTGTAATTGCAACCACATGAAAATTCCCCTCCTTTGGAGGGGTGGCGAAAATTCGAAGAATTTTTGACGGGGTGGTTTAAGAAATAAAAATTAACAATCAAAAACTTAATAAGAGCGGGCTTTAGCCCGCTTTTTGTTTTCAGTATTGTAAGGCTTTAGCCAAAATTTATATACTAGATCATGCAAAATCGTATCTCATCATTTCCGCCGATTATAGATAAAAACTCTGAAATTTTAATTTTAGGTTCAATTCCAGGCATAAAATCATTAGAAAAGCAGCAATATTACGGTCATCCTCAAAATAAATTCTGGAAAATTATTTTTGAGCTATTCAATGAAGAATTTACAGAAGATTATGAAAAACGAATTGCTGTTTTAAGGAAATACAACATTGCACTTTGGGATGTCATCGACTCCTGTGAGAGAAAGGGAAGTTTAGATTCAGAAATAAAAAATGAAGAAGCAAATCAGATTCCAGAACTTTTAGAAGAATATCCAAACATCAAAGCAATTTTCTGTAACGGAGGAAAATCTTATAAAAATCTACAGAAACTATTAGGCAAAAATTTCAGAATTCCAATTTACTTATTACCCTCAACCAGCCCACTTCACACGGTTTCTTTTGAAAGAAAATTCGAAGATTGGAAAAAAATTTTAGAATATATTTAAATTTAGTATTTCATTTGAAAAAGATATATTTGTATTTCACAAATAATTTATAATGAAGAAAAATTTATTATTGCTATTTTTTTTGGTTTCAATGATTTCATTTTCTCAGGAATATCATTTTGATTATTTTGTAAAAGAAAAATCAGTTCATTTAAAGCCAGCCAAAAGTGAGTGGTTTAGCGATTGGTTTTACAACCCAAGCATAGATACTAAAATTTATATAGAGAATTATAATAATAAAACTATTGCTGTACTCTATTCGAAAGATCAAAAGCTCAAACACATTTTCAAAGTAAATAAAATTAAAGAACAAATTAATTTTATCTATAAACATTCTAGGAAAGTCAGTGAAAGCTATAATCCTGTTATGCTCTATAATGGAAAAGAAGTTTTTGAGATTAAGAAGTTAGATTCCTTGAAATATAGTTTTATTGTCTTCAATAACTCAAAACGAAAGAAAAAAGAAATTGACGCAGTTGTAAATTTAGATATCGGAGAGTTTGAATATATTGATTTTAGAATAGATCATATAATTACACGAGAAGCTGAAAAACAATTGAAAAATTTGCTTAATCAGAATCAAAAATATATAGTTAGAAGTGTTGATTATAAATACAATTCTAAATATAATAGATCTAATTCTTTTGAATTAATTCAAAAAGTCGACTTGACTATAAAGGTACCTAAAGTTTTAAAAGAACCTAACCATTGGTCAGATTTTGAAGACTAAAAAAATGTCAACCAAGTTCGGTTGACATTTTTTAATAATATATTATTGTAAGTTACTTCGCCACAACATAAACCTCTTCATACGGCTGTATCAAAACCCATCCATTCCCAGAAAACTTCATCTGGAATTCTTCACCACTACCTCTTCCGATCAAACTTTTAAAAGAAACATTGGTTTTAAGTTCAGGGCTTAAATTTCCAGACCATGCAACCGTTGCATTTGGATCAGTAAAAACCGGAGCATCAGGAGTTACCATTAAGGTTAAAGGCTCACCATGAGTAGTAATGGCAATGTGCCCCGTTCCTGAAAGTTTTACCTGAAAGAGCCCTCCAGACATCATTCCGGCGATGCTTTTCAACATAGTAATATCACTTTTAACACTTTGCTCGTGTGCTAAAACATCATTTCCGTTTACGAAAAGAGTTTCATTGTTTAGATATAAGATTCTAACCTTTTTTCCTGAATCGGCAACGTATAATTTGCCTGTTCCTTCAGCCTTCATCAGTTTTGCACCTTCTCCGCTGATGGCTTTTTTTAAGAGATTTCCCAGTCCGCCGGAAAGCATCCCCTGTCTTTCAAAGTTGACATTTCCAACGTAGCCAACCATGCTACCAGTTTTTGTCCAGACTGCCTGATTGTTAAGGTTGATTTCTAAAAGTGCAGGTTTTTCCAACTCAAAATAATCTCTTTCAAGAGGATTTTCTTTGGTTTCTTTTACGAATTCTTCTAAAGAATATTTGCTCATAGGTGTAATTTTAATTCCGTCTAAAATACTGTTTTTTCCTGTAATAATTAAACAAAATAAAAAAATGTAGTACTTTAAAATCCCTGCCAGTACCGATTGTGAAATAAAGACTTGACAAAGGGGTGTCGAATGTTGTATATTTGCAGTCCGAAAATTACTTCCGTAATTTTTTTATAATTTTTAAACCGTAATTTAAAAAATGAAGACATCCGATTTTAATTTTGATCTCCCTGAAGAATTATTGGCAGAGCACCCGTCTGAACATAGAGACGAGTCTAGGTTAATGGTTCTTGATAGAAAAACTCAGACTATAGAGCATAAAACATTTAAAGACGTTGTAGATTATTTTGATGAAAAAGATTTGTTCATCTTCAACAACACTAAAGTTTTCCCGGCACGTCTTTACGGAAATAAAGAAAAAACAGGAGCTAAAATCGAAGTTTTCCTTTTAAGAGAGCTTGATAAAGAAACCCGAGTTTGGGATGTTTTGGTAGATCCCGCAAGAAAAATCAGAATTGGTAACAAATTATTTTTCACTGAGGATGAATCTTTGGTTGCTGAGGTAATTGATAATACAACCTCTAGAGGTAGAACATTGAGATTTTTATTCGACGGTTCTTACGAAGAATTTCGTAAAAAATTGAACGAGCTAGGAGAAACTCCTCTTCCAAAATATATCAAAAGAGATGTGGAACCGGAAGATGCTGAAAGATACCAAACCATTTATGCTAAAGTGGAAGGAGCTGTAGCGGCGCCAACTGCAGGTCTGCATTTCTCAAGACATTTGATGAAAAGATTGGAAATTAAAGGAATTGATTTTGCTGAAGTAACCCTTCACGTAGGATTAGGAACTTTCAACCCGATTGAAGTAGAAGATCTTTCTAAGCACAAAATGGAATCTGAAGAAATCATCATTGATGAGAAAAATGCTGAAATCATCAATAAAGCCGTTCAGGAAAACAGAAGAGTATGTGCAGTAGGAACAACGACGATGAGAGCAATTGAGACTTCAGTGTCTTCAAACAGAAAAATCTCTGCGTTCAATGGCTGGACAAATAAATTTATTTACCCGCCTCACGATTTTGGGGTTGCCAATACGATGATTACTAATTTCCACACGCCAAAATCTACTCTAATGATGATGATTGCAGCGTTTGCAGGAAAAGATTTCTTAATGCAGGCGTACGAAGAAGCGGTAAGAGAAAAGTACAAATTCTACTCTTACGGTGACGCAATGCTTATTATATAATTAATTTTAAATTATAGATTATAAATTTTAGATTGAATCCCAACTATTGTGAGGGGTTTAAATCTAAAATTTATAATTTAAAATCTACAATATTTTGAAAGATATCAGAACCTTATCCCTCGACCAACTCAAAGATTACTTTGGTACTATTGGTGAAAAACCTTTTCGTGCTAAGCAGGTCTATGACTGGATCTGGAGTAAAAATCTTCATTCATTTGAAGAGATGACGAATCTTTCAAAAGATCTTAGAGAGCATCTTATCCGTGACTTTATCATGAATCCGGCAGCAGTAGATCAATTTCAGAAATCTACAGACGGAACGATAAAAAATGGGGTGAAACTTCATGACGGTCTTATGGTAGAATCTGTTCTTATTCCTACAGAAACAAGAACTACAGCTTGTGTTTCTTCACAGGTAGGCTGTTCGTTAAACTGTGAATTTTGTGCTACAGCCAAACTCAAAAGAATGAGGAATCTTGAAGTGGCAGAAATCGTAGATCAGGTTGCTTTAATAGACAGACAAAGTAAAGAATATTATAACCGTCCGCTGACCAATATTGTTTTTATGGGAATGGGTGAGCCGATGATGAATTATAAAAATGTGGTTGAAGCCATCAGAAAAATCACTCAACCTGAAGGTTTAGGAATTTCACCAAGAAGAATTACTGTTTCTACATCCGGAATTCCAAAAATGATTAAAATGCTGGCTGATGATGAGTTAAAAGTAAAGCTTGCTCTATCATTGCACTCTGCGGTTGAACAAACCCGTAATGAGATTATGCCGTTTTCAGATAAATTTCCTTTAACGGATATTATGGAGGCGCTTCAACATTGGTACAAAAAAACGGGCTCTGTAATTACATTTGAGTATTGTGTCTGGAAAGGTATTAATGACAAAGATGAAGACATCAGAGCTTTAATTAAATATTGCCGACAGGTGCCTTCTAAAGTTAATTTAATTCAGTACAACCCAATTGGGGAAGGTAAATTTGACCATAGAAGCATTGCTGCTGAAGAAAAGTACGTCCGTGAACTTGAAAAAGCAGGCATTACAGTGATGGTAAGAAAAAGTCGTGGCGGCGACATTGATGCTGCTTGCGGACAGTTGGCGAATAAAAATGCTGAATAATTTTTTTTCATAACTTTCTCTTTTATAAAATAATTTCAGAACCACGAAGTGGTTCAATGTCAATAGCCGTGGGTGAAACCCATGGCAAATAATAACCGAGGACAGGAGAACCACGAAGTGGTTCAACAAAATAAATTAACAATCCATTCATACCAAAATCCGTAATTTTGTGCTATGAAGAAGGTTTTTCTATTACTGATCATTATTACTTTTCAAACTGCTTTTTCTCAGCAGGCAGAAATTTTTAAGCTTAAAAAATTCAGAGTTTCTGTTTTAAATGATTTGATTCAGGAAACTTCCGGACTGAATTTCTTTGATGGAAAACTCTACACTTTCAACGACAGCGGAAATCCGCCCGAATTGTACCAAATCGATAAAAATTCAGGAAAAATTCTCAAAGTTTTAAAAACGAAAACTGAAAATAAAGACTGGGAAGCGTTAACCAACGATGGACAAAATTTCTATATTGGAGATTTTGGCAACAATGCTGGAACGAGAAAAGATTTAAAGATTTATAAAATTCCATTCCAGAATAATAAGTTGCAGAATGATTTAATGAAAACCATTTCATTTTATTATCCCGAACAAAAGGATTTCACATCAAAAAATATTTCGACAGATTACGATTTGGAATCGATGATTTATTTAAACAGAAAAATTCACATTTTCACTAAAGATTGGGCGTCAAAATCTACAACTCATTACACAATTGATCCGGAAAATTTTGAAAATCAGGCTGCTCAGAAAGTAGAATCTTACAAAACAGGTTTTGTAGTGACTGATACTTATTATTACGACAAAAAACTTTACGCTGTAGGTTATACCAAGAAAACTGAAGTTTTTCTAGATGTTTTTAATGAAACTGAACCGGAAATATTTTTCAAAGAAAATCCAAGACATTTTTACTTAGGCAGTGCATTGACGGTTGGGCAAATTGAAGGAATTGCGGTTAACGAAAAAGGAATTTATATTTCAGGAGAAAAATTCTATTCACCGATCAAGAAAACCAAGCCGTTTTTTTATTTTATTCCTAAAGAAAAACTCAAACTTTAATTTTTGTTAAAATTGGTTTAAAAAAATTATCTTTGTGAGAATTATAAATACTCAACAAATTATTCTCAGATAGTGCCCAATATTGTAGAAGAAATCAAACGACCGATCAATGAGGAAATGAAACTTTTCGAGCAGAAGTTTTATGAATCCATGCAGAGCAAAGTCGCTTTACTCGATAAAGTTACCCGTTTTATTGTTACCACAAAAGGGAAGCAGATGCGTCCGATGTTTGTATTTCTATGTGCAAAACTGATCGGAAATGTCAATGAAAAAACCTATCGTGGTGCTTCAATGATTGAGTTGATTCATACGGCAACTTTGGTACATGATGATGTTGTGGATGAAAGTTTTAAAAGGCGTAATTTTTTCTCTATTAATGCTTTATGGAAGAATAAAATTGCAGTTTTGGTAGGAGACTTCTTACTTTCAAAAGCGGTTTTACTTTCTACAGACCATAAAGATTACGATTTACTTTCGGTAATTTCAAGAACCATTAGAGAAATGTCGGAAGGTGAACTTCTTCAATTGGAAAAAGCCAGAAAACTAGATATTACCGAAGATGTTTATTATGAAATAATCCGTCAGAAAACAGCTACTTTGATTGCAGCATGTTGCGAAATCGGAGCATTGTCTAATAATGCAGATGAAGATTTGGCGAAAAAAATGATGCAGTTCGGAACGTATACCGGAATGGCTTTTCAAATCAAAGATGATTTATTCGATTATTTAAGTTCAAATGTTATTGGAAAACCGGTTGGAATTGATATCAAAGAACAGAAAATGACGCTGCCTCTGATTCATACTTTAAAAATTGCCGGCGAAACAGATAGAAAATATTATTTCAATACCATAAAACGTTACAACAACGACCAAAAACGGGTTAAAGAATTAATCGCCTTTGTGAAAAGTTCTGGCGGATTGGATTACGCGATTACCGTGATGAAGGATTTTCAGCAGAAGGCAAAGAATATTTTGGATGAATTTCCTGATTCTGAAGTGAGAAAATCTTTACACATGATGTTGGATTACGTGATTGAAAGAAAATTTTAATTGCAAATTCTTCATCGAAATTTCAATGTTAATTTAAAGACAACAAAAAAACTGGAATTTTAATCCATTATTGCTGTTGTTATAATAATCACAGACAGAATAATACAAAATAAGGCGATTAAAAATAAATAATCCGCAATACTCTCATATCTGTTCCCCAGACTTTCCTTTTTGGTTCTTATCGACATAAACGAAAACAAACTGCTGCACGCAAAAAGTACACATGCAATACCCGCAAACTCATCTAAAAATGTGTGATGGCTCGTTTTAGTGATTTTTAATGAAGTAATAATGATCATTGAAAACCCCAAAAGATTGGTCGATGCATTGAGGATGTGAGTGGACTTTTTTTCCATATTAAAGAGTTTTATTCAAAGTAAACACATTTTTTTTCATTATCAAATTTATAAAAAACATTCTTGAAAATTAAAATTAATATAAAAAGTGTATATTAGCAAAATACTTCAGAATTAAAAAATATTTAATATTTGGCTATGCAGACAACCTATATTGAAACTCAACAGATTTCTTTTCAAGATTTTAAAAATCAGATACTTGAAGACTATAAATTAGGAAGAATCTCTCGTGAAATGTCTTATCTGGGCAGAAGAGAGGTGCTTACCGGAAAAGCGAAGTTCGGAATTTTTGGAGACGGAAAAGAGTTACCGCAATTAGCAATGGCGAAAGTTTTCAGAAACGGAGATTTCCGTTCAGGATACTACAGAGATCAGACTTTTGCGTTGGCTATAGATGCTTTATCGGTTGAAAGTTTCTTTGCTCAGTTATATGCGGATACAAGTGTGGAAAGAGAACCAGCATCTGCCGGAAGACAAATGAACGGTCACTTTGCCACAAGAAGTTTAAATGAAGACGGAAGCTGGAAAGATTTGATGGCTCAGAAAAATATTTCTTCTGATATTTCACCTACTGCAGGGCAAATGCCAAGATTATTAGGTTTGGCGCAAGCTTCAAAAATATATAAAACCGTAAAATTTGACGGTTCTGAAAAGTTTTCCAACGAAGGGAATGAGATTGCTTTCGGAACGATTGGTGATGCTTCAACTGCAGAAGGTCATTTTTGGGAAACTTTAAATGCCACTTGTGCATTGCAGGTTCCGATGATTGTTTCAATCTGGGATGATGGTTATGGAATTTCGGTTCCGACCATGAAGCAGAGAGCAAAAGCTGATATTGCTGAAATGTTGAGCGGTTTCCAGAGAAAAGAGGGAGAAAATCAGGGGTGTGAAATCATTCAGGTGAAAGCCTGGGATTATCCGGCTTTATTGGATGCTTATGCAAAAGCTGAACATTTTGCAAGAACAGAATCTGTTCCTGTGGTTGTTCACGTCATAGAAGTTACTCAACCTCAGGGTCACTCAACATCGGGATCGCATGAAAGATATAAAAACGAAGACCGTTTGTCATGGGAAACAGATTTTGATGGATTGGTGAAATTCAGAGAATGGATTTTAAATTATTCAATCGAAATTGAAGGAAATGAAGAGATCATTGCAAGTGTTGAAGAGCTGGATGCAATTGATGAGGAAGCGAAGAAAAAAGTAAAAGCCGGGCAAAAATCGGCTTGGGAAAACTATCAGAAAACGATTACAGAATTGGCGTTTTCAGTGCTGCCTTTAGTTGAAAATTTAAAAGGAAAACATTCAGAGATTGAGGAATACATCAATCAATACAATAAATTAGTTTCCAAAGCGAAGAAAGATGTTTTTCATTTGATCAGAAAATCTTTGTTGGCAACAAGAGGAACCAGTTCTGCGGAAAGAACTCAGTTGATGAACAAATACAACGAAGTTTTTGAAGTTGAAAAAGATAATTATTCTTCACACTTATATTCGCAGTCTCAGTGGAAAGCTGAAAATGTAAAAGAAGTAAAACCGGTATTCACAGAAGCGTCTCAGGATGTTGACGGAAGAGTCGTGGTGAGAAATAATTTCGATAAAATATTCGAAAAATATCCTCAAACTTTGGTTTTTGGTGAAGATGCCGGAAATATCGGTGATGTAAACCAAGGGCTTGAAGGAATGCAGGAAAAATACGGTGACATTCGTGTTGCTGATACCGGAATTCGTGAAGCGACCATTCTTGGCCAAGGAATCGGAATGGCGATGAGAGGCTTAAGACCCATCGCTGAAATCCAGTATTTAGATTATATTTTGTACTGTTTGCAGGGAATGAGCGATGATTTGGCGACAGTTCAGTACAGAACAAAAGGCGGTCAGAAAGCTCCTGTCATCATTAGGACGAGAGGGCACAGACTGGAAGGAGTTTGGCATTCAGGTTCGCCAATGGCGGGAATTTTAAATCTTTCTAAAGGTATTTTAGTATTAGTTCCAAGAAACTTAACAAAAGCTGCCGGATTCTATAACACCATGCTTCAAAGCGATGATCCTGCCGTAATTGTTGAGTGTCTAAACGGATACAGATTAAAAGAAAAACAACCAGATAACTTAGGTGAATTTACTGTTCCTGTCGGGAAAATTGAAGTAACGAAAGAAGGAAAAGATGTTACTTTGGTAACGTATGGTTCGACCTGGAGAATTGTGATGGAAGCAGCCGAAGAATTAGAGAAATTAGGAATTTCTGCAGAAGTTATTGATGTTCAGTCGTTAATTCCTTTCGATTTAACGCATGAAATTGCTGAATCTGTGAAGAGAACCAACAGATTGGTCGTAATCGACGAAGATGTGGAAGGTGGAACTTCAGCGTTTATTCTTCAGCAGATTTTAGAGAAACAAAAAGCGTTCAGATATTTAGATTCTGATCCGTTGACGATCGCTGCAAACGACCACAGACCTGCATACGCAAGTGACGGTGATTATTTCTCTAAGCCATCTTCAGATGATATGGTAGAAAGAATCTACGCAATGTTTAATGAAACAAATCTTGAGAAATATCCTGCGATATTTTAATTGATATTTTAGATAAATTTGAAACCGCTTCTTTTTGAGAGCGGTTTTTTTATGAGATATTATATATTTTTTAAATGTAGTTTATTTTCAATAAATTGTATTAAATATTTTTTAGAATTCCCTGAGCTATCGTATTGTATATGAAGGTAAAAAACGATGAAAAATAAAATAATTACTATAAATAGTGCGATGTTAAAACTTCCTTTTATATAAACTTCCTTTTCATCATTATTAGATAAAGCCAAAATTAATAGTATGATAAGTAATAACGAATAAATATGATTCCAGCGAAACCAATCAGCCCCTAAATAATACAGCGGACTTACCCAGATTAAAGAAATAACGATGAATAATTTAAAAGTATTTTTATATTGAGGTAAACGTTTTTTTATAAAAGTGAATGATAGAAAAGTCATGAAAAATAGTTCTAAAGCAAATAAAATGTATGACTGATAGGCAAACAGCATATCTTTTCTTTCTTTCACAGCATCATACGTGAAAATATTCCATTTGTTAAATTCAATTCCTCGGTCTCTTAGTATCTCAATACTCCGTCCCTGATTGATCTCACCACCGCAATAATACAATAATATCATTACAGATGTTGATAATAAAAACAGACTTGCGAAATATTTTAAATCTATTTTGTTGGTTTTTAGAATGTATACTGCAACCACAAATGGTAAGTAGAAATAAAAAAGCTCGTGAAGGAATAATCCGAAAACATAACCGATTAAAAGAAAATATTTTTTAAATTCAGTAGGTTTTCCGTTTGCGAAAAATAAAACTAATGCTAATAGAATAATTTCTTTCCTCCCGGAATTAAAAATACTAACAGGTAAATATAAAATACAAAGTGGTGAACAAATTAGCAATAAAATATCCCAAGTAAGTTTTTTTGTTAAGATTATTCTTATCAAAAAGTAAAAAATAAGACCAAAGAAAAACGTTTGAATGCAAAAAATTTGTACTTGCAGCGAAATATTCAATTGATCTTGAATGAAAAACATAAAACTTCCTGATAAACCTCTTCTTTTAAAACCTCCATCTTCATAATTGATCAACCAGTCAGAAGCTGTCCATCTAACTTGTGGAAGTTTGGACTTTATATACAATTGTATAATTACATATGCTAAAACGCTTAGAAGAAATCCTAAATATGCATATAAGCTTACTTGTTTCGAATTTTTCATCATTTGTAAGGAATAAATAACTATTTACAAAAAAAGCAAAATATTCTATTAAACAAAAATATTTGTGAAATAATCATCATTTTTTTAAGAATTTATTAATTAGCGAATTTGTAAATTGAATTTCGTATTTTAAATATATGAAATAAATAAAATCATTTTTTAAACAAGAATAATTGCTTTAATAATTTCGACAATATATATGGGAGTAAAAACTTTGTCTGTTTGTTGTATCAACAGAAGTGATCCATTATATGGAGAATGGTCTTTCAATACTTTACTATTTACATTTCCTGATACAATTTTTAGCTTTACGTACAGATACGTCGAAACAGATCTTTTATTGCCTGTTTTCGTAATTTAGTTTATTATGTTTTTGTTTATATTTTTTATTCTATCAATATTTATAAAAAAAAATCATGAAAATTAAATTTATTTGTTTGATTCTTTTACTAATTATAGGTTGTAAAGAAGAAAAAAAAGCAGTTTTGTTAGCTGACCGTGAAGCTCCTTTAGGATGGATATATCTTAAAATGTATGATGATTATACTTTTGATTTCATATCAAGAGGTGCTATGAGAGATGAAGATGTTTATTCGGGAAATTTTAATATCAAAAAAGATACAGTATATTTTAAATATAATGATTTAATTCCGCAAGCTGGTTCAAAAGCAGTAATTAAGGATGCTTTTGTAAGTTATCTTGATGGAAAATATCGTGAGAGCGTTGAGATAAAATTAAATAGTATAAAAAAGTAAATATCATACGCAGTTAATTTTACAAACAAAAACCGCCTCAAGAAAAATCTCAAAGCGGCCTATTAACAAATTTAAAAATATCTAAAATTGTCAGATGAATGACAATAATGATTTTCTACAAACCAATACTTTTGTTTGGTTTCAATTGTTTTCTGATGTCCTTTGGAATTGCATTTTTATGAACCAAGATCGCTGTTGATTTATACTCAACATAAGGTTTCGTTACATACAGATACCCATCAAAATCATTGGTTACACCCCAAGAATTTTTCACCATATAATATTCTTTTCCGGTTTGATCTTTTGCCAAACCTACGATGTGCATTCCGTGGTCATCGGTAGTCGTAAGGTTGTTTAAAGCTTTCTGACGTAGATCTTCAGTGATGGTTTTGTCTTTTTTAGGCTGTGTAAACAATTCTTTTTTTACTTCTGAAGTGAGTTGATCCAAATCTATATCAGGAACATACGCAACACCGTTTTTGTAAGAAAAATAAGGCTCCGAAACATCTGTTGCCCAACCTACAGAATATCCTTTTGAGACAGCATTATCGATAATAGCAGTCATTTCATTCATCGGAATATTCCAGTCAGAATCGTGGCTCCAGTTATCAGGAATCGGAACGACAAATTTCTGATAGTACGGATAATCTTTGTAAGAAGACAATTCAACATAATCTTCAGGGTTAATGCCTACAACCTCTTTAGCAAAAGTTTTTGGAGTGTAGTTTTTCCCTTCGTAGGTAAAGTTTGCCGGAACTTTTCCTAAATATTCATCGAGAATTGCATCCACAGAATCCATCCAGTTATCAGGAAGTTTTCCTTTTGACGATGCCACAACCAAACCTTCTAAAACAGGTTTCAGTTTGCCTTGCATTTCATTGAAATTATTTAAAGTCTGTCCAGATTTCAATCCTGTATAAACATCTTGTGGAACCGCACCGTATTTTTTGTACATATTCACTACATCATGCAATTCTCCGCCATCGCCCCAGCTGATTGCTCCGCCGTTTAAAACATATAATTTTGCCTTATCGTGATAAGAATTTCTTGCCGTAAAAATTTCTGCTAAATCGACAGGTTTTTTACCCATTCTCTGCATTTCAGATTCCAGAAAAGAATTTCCGGAATAACTCCAGCAAGTTCCTGATGAACCTTGGTTTTTTACCGAAGTTGCCCCTACATCTTTTAAAGTGGTAAACTGGAAATTAGCATTTTGAGACTGATTGTTTTTCAACTTATTGATCAGGTCATCCTGAGCAAACATCATACTTCCTGCACATAAAACAAAAAGTAATGACGCAAATCTTTTATTTTTCATTACTGTAAAAATTATATCTGAATAGTCGGTCATGTTAAGCCAATGTTACAGATTTGAATGTTAAAAAAGGGTTAAAAGTTATACAGCTTTTTTAGTTAAACAGTTTTTCAGTTAAATAGTTTAACAGTACTAACTAACTAACTAACTAACTAACTAACTAACTAACTAACTAACTTTTTAACTTCATTAGTTTGAGTATTTCCTTATTTTTAGAAAAAGTTTATCATGTTTCCAACCTTTCTGAAATTTCCTGCATCTATAAGAGTATAAAGCCTGACTATGGAAAAAGAATTACTGATAGAATGCCAACGGAATGACCGCAACGCCCAGCGGAAGGTGTACGAGAAAATGGCGGGCAAGCTATACTCAGTCTGCAAACGCTATCTGAAAAACGATGAAGATATACAAGAAGTATTGGCCGATACGTTCTACAAAATTTTCACAAAGCTGAATCAATTGCAAAATCACGAAATTTTCGAAGCTTGGGCAAGAAAAATTGCTGTCAACGAATGTTTGCAGAAATTAAGAAGTATGAAAGCACTTGACGTTGCTTTAGAAGAAGAGTTTGTGGAATCTACAGGTTCTCCAACGGACAGTATTTCTTTTGAAAAAGATATTTTGAAGCTTCTCAATTTTCTTCCGGAAGGCTGCAGAGCGATTTTCAATCTGTTTGCGATTGAAGGTTATCCGCACAAAGAGATTGCAACAATGCTTTCCATCAGTGAAGGAACTTCAAAATCGCAGCTCAATTTTGCAAGAAAAAAATTGCAGGAACTCTTGGTCAATCACAACATTTAAACTTTTACACAATGGAAAACAATCACGATATAGATAAAAAATTCAATGAGGCTTCTCAATCTTTGGAAGAACCTGCAACTTTTCCGGGTTTTGATAAAGTTTGGGCAAAAGTTGAAAAGAAATTAGACAAAAAAGATGATAGAAAGAGAATTGTTCCTATTTGGTTTCCTTATGGAATAGCAGCGAGTTTGATTATTGGTTTGGGAGCGTTTTATTTTATTAATAAAAATGATGTTTCTGAAATTAATAAACCTCAAATTGCTCAGAATACTGTTTCGCCCAAAGTTAATTCAGACGTTCAAGCAATTGACAGTACGGTAAAATCTAATATTGAGAAAGAAATAAATGGCTTAAAAGAAAGCCAGAAATCAAAAATATTAGCTTATGAAGATGCTAAAGTTTTCGGTAATACTAATATCAAAATAGGTCTTGTTCTACAAGAAAAATCAATTATAAGCAGAAATGAAAGCAATAATTTCAGTCCAATTGAAATCAACAATATAGTTCCACAAGTTGCTGTAGACAGTGGTTACAAAGAAAAAAATATTGAGGAAGTAGTTGTTTTAGGATACAATAAAACTGAGACAAGAGCGAAAAATTCTTCCTCAACAAATGGGAATGCTCAAAAAATTGAAAATCGTCCAAACCAAGGTTTTTTAAATTCATTACAGGGAGAAGCTTCTGGTTTAGCAATTAATTCTGTTTCTGGAACTCCGGGTTCTTCAAAGATTAATTATAATAATATCAGAAATGAGTTTAAGCAGAATAATAATATTCAACAAACTTTAATTGGAACAGTTTCAGGTCTTCAAATAACATCAGGTCAGGCTCCCGGTTCTTCTAAACAAATTGTAATCAGAGGCATGAGTACATTAAACGGAAGTGATCAACCATTATATGTGATTAATGGAGTTCCGCAAAGTGCTGATAAATTTCGTAAAATTAATCCTAACACTATTGAAAGCGTAGATGTTTTAAAAGAAGCAGCATTAACCGCTCTTTATGGAAGCCGCGCAGCCAATGGAGTAATCGTTGTTACCACCAAAAAACTTTCCCGAAAAGAAAGAAAAGCGTTTGAAAGGCTTCATAAATTTCAGGACAGTATCAACCGCTCAAGACAGATTCAGCAACAGAATAATGAGGAATACGATGCATTCGTAGAAAATCCATTTGAACTGACAAAAAATCAATCCGTTTCTACTTTTTCGATTGATGTTGATAAAGCGGCATATTCCAACATCCGAAGAATGATTAACAACGGAGAAATTGTCAATAAAAATGCGGTGCGAATTGAGGAAATGATTAATTATTTTAAATATAATTATCCACAACCGAAAAATAACCAGCCATTTTCCATTAATACAGAATACAACGATTCGCCGTGGAATTCTAAGCATAAATTATTGAGAATAGGTTTGCAAGGAAAAGAAATTCCGACAGATAAATTACCAAGTTCAAATTTTGTTTTCCTGATTGACGTTTCAGGCTCGATGGATGCTGCGAATAAATTACCATTATTGAAATCATCTTTTAAAGTTTTGTTGGATCAATTAAGACCGCAGGATAAAGTGGGAATCGTAGTCTACGCCGGAAGTGCGGGAATGGTTTTGCCACCTACTTCAGCTCAAGAGAAAAATAAAATCATTGAAGCTTTAGATAAACTTCAGGCAGGCGGAAGTACAGCTGGCGGACAGGGAATTGAATTAGCTTACAAACTCGCTCAGGAAAATTTCATTAAAGACGGAAATAACCGTGTGATCATTGCAACTGACGGAGATTTCAACGTGGGAACATCTTCTACGGGCGACCTTCAAACTTTAATTGAAGAAAAAAGAAAATCCGGCGTTTTTCTGACGTGTTTAGGTTTCGGAATGGGAAATTTCAAAGATAACCGCATGGAAACTTTAGCCAATAAAGGCAATGGGAATTATGCCTACATCGACAATATGCAGGAAGCGAATAAGTTTCTCGGAAAAGAATTTGCAGGAAGCATGTATGCGATTGCAAAAGATGTGAAAATTCAGATTGAATTCAATCCGAAATTTGTAAAGTCTTACCGTCTGATTGGTTATGAAAACCGTAAACTGAAGAATGAAGATTTTACCAACGATAAAATTGATGCAGGAGAATTGGGAAGCGGTCACACAGTTACGGCTTTATATGAAGTCATTCCAAATGATGTAAAGTCAGAATTTTTACCAAAAGAAAATGATTTAAAATATACTAAAAACACAAATAACGAAGATTTTAATGACGAATTGGCAACGGTGAAATTCAGGTATAAGAAACCAGACGTAGATACCAGTTCGGAAATCGTTCAGGTGGTTAAAAACTCAAATGAAAACATCTCTTCCGCAAGTGATGATTTTAAATTTGCCTCTTCGGTTGCTTGGTTTGGCTTGGTTTTAAGAAATTCAGATTTAATTAAAAATAAAGAGTTGAAAGAAGTTGAAAAACTCTCAAAAAAGGGCAGAGGTAATGATGAAGAAGGTTACAGAGCGGAGTTTGTGAGATTGGTGGAAACATACCAGTCAACTCTAAAAAATCAGTAGTTATGAAAATCTTAAAATATTTTATAATGTTTTTGTGTATTGATTCTTTAGTTTCTGCGCAGGAAAAAGATTCTGTGAAAATAACTAAAGTTTCAGATAATAAATTTTCTGGTCTTACTATTAAATCTTATCACCAATACTCTATGGATGATAAAAAACCAAAAGTTGTTTACCCTCACTCACAGGAAGTAATGGTGGAAATAGACGGACGAATAACTAATTCTAACTCTTTCAGACTTATTAATCCGGATAATATAGAATCGATAAATTACTATACAAGTAATGATGAGAAAGGATTGAATTGTTACGTTATCAAAACAAAAGCTGATGTAAAACAAAATATTATAACACTCAGTGAGCTAATTACTAAACATTATAAGAAAATATATGAAAGAATAATGTTTTCTATAGATGGCGAGATGATTAACGAAACTCCAGGAAATATTTTGATTGATGAAAAGTACCTCATGAAAATTGAAATTTCTTCATTAGGTAAAGTAAATAACGATGGAACAGTTTATTTTAAATTATTGACGAGAACAACAAAAAATGTACAGGAAGCCAACACGATTTACATTCGGTGAAATATGAAAAAATCTCCACTTCAAAAATAAATTTCTTTTGAGATTTGTTTAAATGAAACTTAAGTAAAGTTAGAAGTTTGAAAACTCAGTTTATTTGGACTGAGTTTTACAAGTTTTAAAAGGAGAGAATTAACAATAAATAAACTTTCAAATATTGTTGAAAATTCAAAAACTATAATTATATTTGTAATAGAAATTTAAAGAAAAACAAAATGAAACTTTCAGAAGCTAAAGAAAAATACATTCAGACTTGGGGAACATTCGCAACGAGTTGGGGAATCAACCGGACGATGGCGCAGGTTCACGCTTTGCTCTTGGCCAACGGAAAAGCACTTTCAACTGATGAAGTAATGGAACTTTTGGAAATTTCAAGAGGAAATGCCAATATGAATCTCCGTGCGTTGATGGATTGGGGAATTGTGAAAAAAGAATTCATCAAAGGCGACCGAAAAGAATACTTTACTGCTGAAAAAGATGTATGGTTTTTATTTAAGCAAATCACAAAAGAACGCAGAAAGCGAGAAATAGAGCCGGTGGTAGCATTTTTAGAAGAGTTGAAAAATATCGAAGACAATGATTCGGCTGAAGCAAAAGAATTCATCAAACTGATGGATGATTTCAGCAATGTTACCAGCAAAATCAACAATATTATGGATCTTGCGATTAAAAGTGATGATCACTGGCTGGTCGGGAAGATCACCAACTTATTAAAATAGAAAGGAATTAAAATCCTTTTTTATTTCAAATTTACTTTCAAAAATTATTGAAAATATAATAACTATAAAATGTTAAACATTATTTCCTATATCATTTTCCTCGCCATTACGTCGTACATCACGGTCGATGTGGGAAGAAGGTGCTTCAATTCAGCGAAATTATATCTGGAATATTTAATAAAAGACAGAGATTTCTGCCTCACCATTAACAGAAACTTACTTGGAAGTTATTACCTCGTCAATCTGGGTTACATCGCGGTCAGTTTGAGTTTCTGGGGCAAAATTTCAAGCATTGATGAACTCATTTATACCGTTTCCAACCGCATCGGAGCCATCATTTTAATCCTTTGTGTATTACATTTTATAAATTTATTTACGCTTTATATTTTAAGAAAAAAATTACAATAAAATAATTATCATGACTGCAACCATTCTTACCCAAACGTACAACTTTTCAGCGTACATGATCTATTTACCAATCGTCATCACGCTCACTGTGCTGGTTTCACAATTTCTGTTTAAAAATTCAAAAACATTTATGATTGATATTTTTCATCAGAAAGAAGATATTGCAATGGCAACCAATTCACTTTTTAAGATCGGTTTCTATCTTCTCAACATCGGTTTTGCTCTTTGTATCATTGAATTTTTTCAAATCGAAACTGTTGAAAGACTGGTCGTTGCTTTAAGCAAAAAAATCGGCGGATTCTCAATTTACTTAGGAGTGATGATGCTTTTAAATCTATTGCTTTTCCTGAAAGGCCGCAAACATGCAATGAATAAAGACAAGGTTCTAACTGCAGAAACTGCTGAATTGTAATTAAAAGATACATATTATGAAGAATTTAATCATTCATCTTTTCCTAATTTTTTATTTCGGAGGAAAAACAAAAAGAATCAATTTTTAAAATTAAATACCATGAAAACTTTTTTAAAAACTGACTACTATCTGCAACTCACAGTATTTTTTGGTTTCATCATCTTCGCAATGATCAATTCATTGTTACCGAATGGAATTGCTCAGGTTTGGTTCAAATTTTATTTCGTTGTCGGAGGATTCCAGCTGGTTAGTTATTTTGTCAAAATTATTTTGGGATTCTGGAAAGACCTTTTTATCAAAATTTATGGAATAATGATTCTTCCAATTTGGATTATACTTTTGCTTGAGAAATCTCATATCAGCATTGATGCGCTTTTTATTATCCCTTTTTATGGCTTGTTTACTAGTCCTGTCATGGCCTTTTTCTATCTATTTTACTGCCGTGATAAATCAAAAAATCCCTTAGTCAATCTTTAATCCGTCGTCTGAAATTTAAAACAAATATCCATGAAAACTTTTATTAAATACGATTATTATGCTCAGATTTTTGTTGCAGTAAGTTTCATCATACTTCTTGTGACCGATTTAGTTACATTCGAAAAAGGTTATTATGTGATTGGATATTTTGTGATGGCAACTTTCCACACGGTAAGCTTTCTGATCAGAATATTTTTAAAAAATTATCCAAAAAGTACTAATTTTAAAATATACTCAACCGTCAGTCTCACTATTCTCATTTCATTACTCATCCTTTTTTTAGCTAATGACTCTGAATGGCTGACGAGTTTTGCGGGTTTTATTTTAACACTCGGAATTCCTTTAACACCGGTTTTAGCAATTTGTTATCTAATTATTGTTCATACTGATTACGAGAAATTTTTAACCATAAACGATTAATTCATAAAAACTAAAAAGATGAAAACACTTAAAAACCATACCCTCATTTACGACAACGAATGCCCAATGTGTAATATCTATTCAAAAGGTTTTCTGAAAGCAGGAATGCTGGATGAAAACGGAAGAGAAGCTTTTACAGAACTGAGTTTTAAAAATAAAAATCTCATCGATTTCAACCGTGCAAAAAACGAAATCGCATTGGTTGATCACACTAAAAACGAAGTCATTTACGGTTTAGACAGTTTGCTTTTAATTATCGGAACTTCATTTCCATTATTAGAGAAAATAGCTAGAATAAAACCATTATACTGGTTTTTCAAAAAGTTATATTCTTTCGTTTCTTATAACAGAAAACAGATTATTCCATCAAAAATAGATTACACAGCTCAATCTTGTGTTCCGGATTTTAATCTAAAATACAGATTGGCTTATATCGGTTTTGTTGTGCTGTCTTCTTCTTATGTTTTAAGTATTTTCACTTCTAAATCAGGCTTAGATATAAACCCGAATTTCACACGTGAATTTGCCATTTGTTTAGGTCAGATTTTCTGGCAAACTTTATTTTTAAGAGTATATTTAAAAGAAAAACTGTGGGATTATCTCGGAAATATGATGACCGTTTCTTTGATTGGAACATTACTTTTAATTCCGGGTTTATTTTTAAATCTCAATTCAATTTCATCAGTTACTTACTTCGGAATTGTAGTTTTCATTATGTTTTTAGAACATTTGAGAAGATGTAAAATCTTACAATTAAATCTCCTTCCGACCATCTCATGGATGATTTTCAGAATGACAGTTTTAGGAATAATTATTTGGTTAAATTATTAAAAAAATGGAGAGAGAGTCCCAACGGGACGATTTACAAGAGGATAGGATGTAATCCTATCACCATAAAAAACAAACATAAATAAAATGTCCAAAATTCATTTAACCACGATCATCAACGCCGACATACAAACGGTTTTCGATCTGTCAAGAGACATCGGTCTCCACGAAAAATCCACTTACAAAACAGGCGAAAAAGCAATTGCCGGCCGAACTTCAGGCTTGATTGAATTGGGAGAAACGGTAACATGGAAAGCAAAACATTTAGGATTTGTGCAGACCCACACCTCAAAAATAACTTCGATGGTAAAGCCATATCATTTTACAGATATCATGATGAAAGGAACTTTTAAATCATTTAAGCATCAGCATCTATTCAGACAGAAAGGCAAAAAGACGGTGATGACAGATGTTTTAGAATTCGAATCTCCGTTTGGAATCATCGGAAAAATTTTCAATACATTATTTCTGAAAAACTATATGCAGAACTTTTTGATCGCACGAAACAGTCTGATCAAGTCGACTGCTGAGCGATATATAATTTAAAACAAATAAATACCACCCAAATGAAAATAATCATCGCTGCCGGAACCGGATTCCTCGGAAAAAATCTTGAAAAATATTTTACCGATAAAGGAAATGAAGTTTATATTTTAACAAGAAATCCGAAAAGTAAAAACGAAATTCTTTGGGATGCCAAAACTCTGGGCGACTGGAAAAATTCGCTTGAAAACGCGGATGTTTTAATTAATCTCACAGGAAAATCGGTCGATTGCAGATATACCGCACAGAACAAAAAGGAAATTTATGCTTCAAGAATCGATAGTACAAAAGTTCTTCAACAAGCTGTTGATCAATGTATCAATAAACCCAAAGTTTGGTTAAATTCAAGTTCAGCAACAATTTACACTCACTCAGAAACACAATTGAACACAGAAGAAAACGGAATCATTGGCGACGATTTTTCAATGAATATCTGTAAAAGCTGGGAGAAAGAATTTTTTGCTGTTAAAAGCGAAAATGTGCGAAAAGTAGCATTACGGACTTCAATCGTTTTGGAAAATAACGCCGGTGCTTTTCCAAAGTTAAAATTGATTACAAAACTAGGTTTTGGAGGAAAACAGGGAAGAGGAAATCAAAATGTAAGCTGGATTCACATCGATGATTTCTGCAAAGCGATCGAACATATTATTGATCACGAAAATATGTCTGGAGTAATCAACGTAACTGCTCCTAATCCTTTACCCAACGAAGAATTTATGAGAAAATTAAGAAAAGACATGAAGATTTCTTTTGGTCTTAATGCTCCGGTTTGGCAATTGGAAATCGCATCTGTATTTTTAAAAACCGAAACTGAATTATTATTAAAAAGCCGCAACGTCTATCCCGAAATACTGATTCAAAATGGATTTCAGTTTTTGTATCCTGCAGTTGAAAAAGCCTTTGAGGATTTACTTTAGCGTCTTACTGCAAATTTTAAACTGCTTTTAATTGTAATAAGCATATTATAATTAATTTAAAAAAATCGCCGTTTGTTCAAAATCAATTGAAATTAAGTCCGAACAGGTGTGTTTGTATTAAAAATCAATCGACATTAAGCCCAAACAGGTATGTTTGTACTCAAAATTATTTCAAGATAAAAAACATCTCAATATTCCCCATAGAAAATCTCAGATTGTCAATCTTATGTGCTCTCAATATTCTCAATCTTCTAAACTTTAAACTGATAACTAATGTTTCAGGAAAACTTTTTTGCCTTTCGTGGTATAAAATTTCCGTTTAAATATTATTTTAGCAAAAACTAAACTTAATGTTTACTAAACTGCAAACGAAAACTCTTTTTCTCTCGTCTTTACTGATTTCCACTATTTTTTTCTCACAGGCTCACAACGTTTCCGAAGGCTACCAAAAGCCAACCGATCCGCTTGTTGTTCAGAATCTTGAAAACTGGCAGGATTTAAAATTCGGACTGTTTATGCATTGGGGGACCTACAGTCAATGGGGAATTGTCGAAAGCTGGAGTCTTTGCCCGGAAGATGAATCGTGGACGCAACGCAAACCCGAACACGGAAAATCTTATAACGAATATGTCGAGAACTATGAAAATCTGCAGAAAACGTTCAATCCGACCCAATTTAATCCTAAAAAATGGGCAGATGCGACAAAAAAAGCAGGAATGAAATATGTCGTTTTTACAACTAAACACCATGATGGTTTTGCGATGTTTGATACCCAAGAATCAGACTATAAGATCACTTCTCCAAAAACTCCTTTTTCCAAAAATCCGAAAGCGGATGTGACGAAAGAGATTTTCAATACATTCAAAAAAGATGGTTTTAAAATCGGAGCTTATTTTTCAAAACCTGATTGGCATTCTGACGATTATTGGTGGCCGTATTTTCCGCCGAAGGATCGAAATGTAAACTACGACCCGAAAAAATATCCTGAAAAATGGAACAATTTCAAAAATTTTACATTGAATCAACTCAATGAAATCACTTCAAATTACGGTAAAATCGATATTCTTTGGCTGGATGGAGGTTGGGTTCGTCCGTTTCACACCATCGACCAAAATGTAGAATGGCAAAGAACCATCAAGGTTGAACAGGATATTGATATGGATAAAATCGGAACAATGGCCCGAAAAAATCAACCCGGAATTATCATCGTAGACCGCACTGTTCCCGGAAAATGGGAAAATTATATAACGCCCGAACAGGCTGTTCCTGAAAAAACACTTTCAATTCCATGGGAGAGTTGCATCACGATGGGAGATTCGTTTTCGTATGTTCCGAATGACAATTATAAATCTTCTCAGAAAATCATTGAAACTTTGGTGAAAATCATTTCCAGAGGCGGAAATTACCTGATGAATATTGCGCCCGGACCGAATGGCGATTATGATGCCATCGTTTATGAAAGATTAAAGGAAATCTCAATGTGGATGGATAATAATCAATCTGCTGTTTTTGCAACAAGAACTGTGGGACCTTATCACGACGGAAATTTTTATTATACCCAAAGCAAAGACGGTAAAACGCTGAATGTTTTTCATCTGGATGAAAAAGCAAAATATCAGTCTCCATCAAAATTAAGCTTTGTACTTCCTGAAAAATTCACACCAAAATCATTAAAAGTTTTAGGTTTAAAAAATAAAATTCAATGGAAAAAAACAGGCAATTCAATTGAAATTCAATTGCCCGAAGACCGTGAAAAATTGAACTATGCAACTGTAATTCAAATTAGTGAATAGTTGTGAATCATTTCTTCTTAAAATGACTTAGGAAATCGAAGCGTTAAGAAATTTTGAAAAAATTCTGTTAAGAAATTTCTACTGTTTGAGTGTCGGCAAAAATTATTGTTTATGTGTTAAAACGTTGTTTCCGACCGAGTTTAGAAATTTTAGGAAGTTTTTCAAAATTTTAGCGGAGAGTTCCAAGTCTTGTCCCGAAATTTCGGGATTGGTTCTTTTGTTTCAAGACAAAAGAACAGTAATTAAATTAAATTATTTATGTGCTTTAAATTTCGTTTTAAAATCATAGCAATTTCATTATTGAGTTCTATATTCATTTCAGCTCAAAAACCTTTATACAAAGATCCGAAACAACCAATTGAAGCCAGAGTTCAGGATCTGCTGAAACGCATGACGCCCGAAGAAAAATTCTGGCAGTGTTTTATGATTCCCGGTGATTTGGATAATGTTCCGAAAGGTCAATATTCGCACGGAATTTTCGGTTTGCAGGTGAGCGCAGGAAATCAAGGCGGTGGAGTTGCCGGACAGTTGTTAAAGTACAATGCAAATGAAGATGCAGAAAGATTAGCAAAAAAGATCAATGCCATTCAAAAATATTTTGTCGAAGAATCACGATTGGGAATTCCAATTATCCCTTTTGATGAGGCTTTACACGGATTGATGCGGGAAGGAGCAACGGCTTTTCCACAGGCGATTGGTTTGTCGGCAACCTTTAATCCTGAACTGATGAAAGAAGTTTCGACGGCTATTGCCAAAGAATCGAGATTAAGAGGAATCCGTCAGATTTTGACGCCAGTTGTGAACTTGGCGAGTGATGTTCGATGGGGTAGAACGGAGGAAACTTACGGTGAAGATCCGTTTTTGACTTCTGTGATGGGTGTGAATTTTGTCAATTCATTCGAAAATCAGGGAATTATTACGACGCCAAAACATTTTTTAGCTAATGTTGGTGAGGGTGGAAGAGATTCATATCCCATTCACTGGAGCAAAAGATATTTGGAGGAAACGCATTTGATTCCTTTTCAAAAAGCTTTCACACAGGGCAAAAGCAGATCAGTAATGACTTCATATAATTTGTTGGATGGACGACCTTCAACCGCAAATCATTGGTTATTGACCGAAAAATTAAAAAAAGACTGGAATTTTAAAGGTTTTGTCATCAGTGATGCAAGTGCGGTTGGTGGCGCAAATGTTCTCCATTTTACAGCAAAAGATTATGACGATGCTTCTGCACAAGCAATCAATGCAGGGCTTGATGTAATTTTCCAGACAGAATATCAACATTATAAACTGTTTATTCCCCCATTTTTGGATGGAAGAATTTCGCAGGAAAGAATTGATGATGCGGTTTCGAGAGTTTTAAGAGCAAAATTTGAACTGGGTTTGTTTGAAAATCCCTACGTTTCCGACGCAGCTATTTTAGAATTAAAGAAATTAAATCACAAGCCTTTGGCTGAAAAAACAGCCATTGAATCTTTTGTTTTGCTTCAGAATAATAATCAGACGCTCCCGATTTCCAATAATGTGAAAAGGATTTTAGTTGTTGGAACTGATGCTGTTGATGCAAGATTGGGTGGTTATTCAGGACCGGGTAATAAGAAAGTGAGCATTTTGGATGGAATTAAAAACTTTGTGAGGAATAAAAATGTTGAGATTACGTATTCTAAAGGAATTGACTGGAATTTGAATAGTTTCATCACTGTTCCAATCGAATTTTTATCTTCAGAAAATCAGAAAGGTTTGAAAGGATTTTACTTTTCCACTCCAGATTTAAAAGGTGAGTTGGCTTTTGAAAGGCAAGACGAACAATTAAATTTCAAATGGACTTTATATTCTCCAAATCCTGAAAAACTGCAGCCCGACAATTACAGCGTTCGCTGGACAGGAAAGTTAGAAGCTCCGACTTCCGGTAAATATCAGCTAGGTTTGAGAGGAAACGACGGTTTCAGATTGTATTTAAATGGAAAATTGATAATCGACAATTGGGAAAAGTTGAGTTATTCAACCAAAACTGTTGAGGTAGATTTTGTGAAAGGTCAAAAGTCTGATATCGTTGTTGAATTCCATGAAAACAGAGGTGAGGCGAATATCGAACTGATCTGGAATTATGGTTTGAATAACTACCAAAAAGATTTTAATGATGCTTTAAAACTAGCTCAAAATGCAGACTATATCATCGTGACAGCAGGAATTCATGAAGGGGAATTTCAGGACCGCTCGTCATTAAGTTTGCCAGGAAATCAGGAAAAATTTATTCACCAAGTTTCAAAATTAAATAAGCCGACAACCGTTGTTTTGGTAGGTGGTTCAGCAATAAAAACGACGAATTGGAAAGATAAAGTCGGAGCTATTTTAGATGTTTGGTATCCCGGCGAAGAAGGTGGAAATGCGTTGGCAAAAGTGCTTTTCGGAGTAGAAAATCCTTCAGGAAAACTGCCGGTTACTTTCCCTGTTGAGGAAGGTCAGTTGCCTTTGACTTACAATCATCATCCGACAGGTCGTGGAAATGATTATTATGATTTGAGCGGCGAACCGTTGTATCCGTTTGGTTTTGGATTGAGTTACACAAGTTTCGAAATTTCTGATTTACATTTAAATAAATTAAAATTTAAAGAAAACGAGATTGTCATTGCAAAAGTAAAAGTTAAAAATACAGGTTCGAAAGAAGGAAGTGAAGTCGTTCAGCTGTATGTAAAAGATCTGCTGGCTTCGGTTTCAAGACCGATCCTTGAATTAAAAGGTTTTCAGAAGGTATATTTAAAACCCAATGAATTAAAGCAAGTTACGATTGAAATTCCTGTGAAAGAATTACAGTTTTTGGATGAGGAAATGAACTGGATCGTGGAAAAAGGAACGTACAGAATTATGGTTGGGAATTCATCGAAAAACCTGCCTTTGAAACAGAATATCGAGGTGGAATAATGTTTTAGATTAAATCTGGGATTATACTTAAAAAGTGATGATACGAAAAAATAGTATTTCCTAAATAAGTCTACGCCTTTGTATAACTTAAAAATGACTGATATTTAAAATTCTTTATTTGACTTTGCGTTAAATTAAAAATATTTAAGATTCTGAACCAACAATGTTGGAAACGTTTTCTTTTAGGGAACGGTTTTTGCAATTTTTGAGGCAAAATATTTCTAACATACCACATCCTATTTTATGAAAAAATATCTTCTACCGGCAGTTGCTGTGCTGTTTTTCAGTTGTAAAGAAAATAAAAATCAAAATACTTCAGACACAGAAGTGGTGACCAAAACAGACACTTTAAAACTTCCGGCACCCGATGAGAAAGGTGCAAAAAACAAATTCAGCAATGTCATCGGATGGCCTGCAGGAAAGGCTCCAACGGCTCCTGAAGGATTTACAGTAACCCGTTTTGCGGAGAATATTAAGAGTCCGAGAAACATGATTCAGGCTCCAAACGGTGATATCTTTGTCGTGCTTTCCAATTCTGAAAGAACAAAAACAGAGAAAATTAAAAACGATATCAGCGGGAAAAGTGATGCAGAAGTCGGCGGTAAATCGGCCAACCGAATTATTCTGTACAGAGATGCAAACAGAGATGGTGTGGCAGAATCATCATCTGTGTTTCTTGATAATTTAAATCAGCCGTATGGAATGCTGATTATTAAAGATAAATTCTACGTTGCCAATACTGATGGACTTTGGGTTTATCCTTATAAAGAAGGTGATACAAAAATTACTCAGACCGGAAGGAAAATCGTTGATTTGCCTGCCGGAGGTTACAATAATCATTGGACGAGAAATTTAATTGCCAATAAAGATCAGTCGAAAATCTACATTTCTGTAGGTTCCGGAAGTAACGTAGGCGAAAATGGGATGGAATATGAGGTGAGAAGAGCCAATATTCTGGAAGTCAATCCAGATGGAAGCGGAGAGAAAATCTATGCAGCAGGTCTTAGAAATCCTGTCGGTATGAGTTGGAATCCTGCTACCGCAGAACTTTGGACGGTTGTGAATGAAAGAGACGAATTGGGCGACGAACTCGTTCCGGATTATCTGACAAGCGTTAAACAAAACCAGTTTTATGGCTGGCCTTACGCTTATTTCGGGAAAAATGAAGACCCGAGAAGAAAAGGTGAAAAGCCTCATCTGGTAGCGAAAACAATTGTTCCGGATGTTCCGTTGGGATCTCATACAGCTTCTTTAGGTTTAACATTTTATACCGGAAATCAGTTTCCTGAAAAATATAAAAACGGAGCTTTCATCGGACAGCATGGTTCTTGGAACCGTTCATCGCTGGTTGGTTATCAGGTGGCTTTTATCCCATTCAAAAACGGAAAAGCTTCAGGATCATACCAACCATTTTTAACCGGATTTATAGCGAATGAAGAAAAAGGTGATGTCTACGGAAGGCCTGTTGGCGTTCTACAAATTGCCGACGGCTCGCTTTTGGTTGCTGATGATGTAAGCGGAATTGTATGGCGAGTTGTGTATAACAGGAAATAAGTTCTACGATGTTTTATATTTAGCGATAATGTAAACAATTAAAATGTGGTATGAAATATGTAATACCTGCTTTAATCTGATTGATTTTGTTTAAAATAAATTCAATTATTAAAATTTAATGTCATGAAAAAGTATCTATTATCAGCAGTTTTAGTCGCAGGATTATCAACAACAGCTTTAGCACAGAGACATCCACCACGTCCTACGCCACCGCCTCATCCTTCAAGAACGCAGCTGGCAAGTAGCAAGGCAAGCGAACTTGATAAGCGTTACAGAAATGAAAAAAGAATGATTATGAATCATCCGGTGGCAACAAAAAAGATGAAGGCAGAGCAATTAAAAGCTTTAAATCTGAGATATCAGAATGAGAAAAAATTGCTAAGAGCGGCAAGATAATTTTAATTAAACTCGAAAATTAAAAAAGAGAATACCAATGTGTTCTCTTTTTCATTTAAATTAATTGAAATCATAATAATAAAGCATTGTAAGAACTGTTTTCAGAAACTTAAAAATTCAATATATTTTCCGTAAATTCGCATAAAAATTTTAAGCTAATGAATTACGATATTATTGTCATCGGTAGTGGTCCTGGTGGATATGTTACAGCAATCAGAGCAGCGCAATTGGGTTTTAAAACTGCAATTGTAGAGAAAGAAAGTTTAGGAGGGATCTGTCTTAACTGGGGTTGTATTCCAACGAAAGCTTTATTGAAGTCTGCTCAGGTGTTTCATTATATCAATCACGCTGAAGATTATGGTTTAAATAAAGTGGAAGGAAGTTTTGAATTTCCAAATGTGATCCAGAGAAGCCGTGGTGTTGCGAACAAAATGAGCAAAGGCATTGAGTTCTTGATGAAAAAGAACAAAATCGACGTAATTCTTGGTACCGCTAAAGTTCAGAAAGGTAAAAAAGTTTCTGTTACAGATAAAGAAGGTAAAATAACCGAATATACAGGTACAAATATCATCTTAGCTACAGGAGCTCGTTCCAGAGAATTGCCAAACTTGCCGCAAGACGGTAAAAAAGTAATCGGATACAGACAGGCATTATCTCTTCCTGAACAGCCAAAATCTATGATTGTTGTAGGTTCTGGTGCGATCGGAGTAGAATTTGCTGATTTCTATAACACAATGGGTACAAAAGTAACTGTTGTTGAATTTTTACCAAACATCGTTCCTGTGGAAGATGAAGAAATCTCAAAACACTTAGAGAAATCTTTGAAAAAAACAGGGATTGAAATTATGACCAACGCATCTGTTGAAAGCGTAGATACAAGCGGAAATGGAGTAGTTGCAACTGTGAAAACAGCAAAAGGAAATATCACTCTTGAAGCTGACATCTTACTATCTGCTGTTGGAATCGCTGCCAATATCGAGAACATCGGTCTTGAGGAAGTGGGCATCCAGACAGATAAAGGTAGAGTTTTGGTGAACGAATGGTACGAAGCGTCAGTTCCTGGTTACTACGCAATCGGAGATATCATCCCGACTCAGGCTTTGGCACATGTTGCTTCGGCTGAAGGAATTACCTGTGTAGAAAAAATCAAAGGATTGCATGTTGAGAAAATCGACTATGGCAATATTCCTGGTTGTACTTACTGTCACCCTGAAGTGGCTTCTGTTGGTCTTACAGAGAAACAAGCTAAAGAGAAAGGATACGAAATCAAAGTGGGTAAATTCCCTCTTTCTGCAAGTGGAAAAGCTACGGCAAACGGAAATACAGATGGTTTCATAAAAGTAATCTTCGATGCTAAATACGGCGAATGGTTAGGTTGTCACATGATTGGTGAAGGCGTTACCGATATGGTTGCTGAAGCTGTTGTTGCAAGAAAACTGGAAACTACAGGTCACGAAATTATTAAATCTATTCACCCGCATCCAACGGTTTCTGAAGCCATTATGGAAGCTGCTGCAGCTGCTTACGGTGAAGTGATTCACATCTAATTAAAAAATTATTATTTTTAATATTTAAACCATAGATTCGTCTGTGGTTTTTCTTTTTTATCGAAATGTTTTTTTTTGATATTCATCAAAATATCCTAATCGGAAAATCTTTGTGATCTTGGTAAAGTGTCAACGCCTTTGTGAGCCTTAAAAACGGTTAGAAAGGAAAAAAACTCTGTGTGCTCTGTGTTCAAATTATGTATGATAATTAAAATTTTTCTTACGTTATATTTTATTTCAGTTATTTTCTTAATTTTATTCACTTAATAAAATACAAAATAAAATTATGTTTAAAAAATTAGCTGCAGAAGCTTTGGGATTAGGTGATATCGGTAAAATTATTCCTTCTCAGGATTATGATAAAGTAGACTCTGACGATTATATTTTATCTGAAGATAACGAGAAGATTTTCTTTTTGATTAAATCTAAAAGAGATGAATATTGCTTTACCAACAGAGCGCTGATTCATATTGACGGAGCAAGTGCTTTGGACAGAAAAAGAGTGCTTAAAAGATACGAATATTATCAGTTCCCTTTTTCAAATATTGCCTTGCAGACTGCGGGAACAATAGATTTGGATGTCGAAATTTCCTTTAATGTAGGAAATATATCGTTGTTAATAAGTGTTGCAAAAGGCCAGATCGATCAGTTGAAAGATTTGTACAAAGCACTTTTGGCGATTCAGCAGGAAGTTCACCACAATCATTCTTTGTTGAATTTTTCTAACGACAGCATCCAGAAAGCGATTGGAAGTGTTGCTTCCGGAAAGCAGGAAAATGTTTCAAAAAGTCAGGAATTAAAGGCTATCAATGAATATATTTTCGCATGGAATACCAATAGTTTCGACAGATATAATCAAAAAGATTTCTCGAAAATTTTCGAAAAATATATTAATAATTAGGACTTCAAATTATAAAATTAAACCACAGATTTTTGTCTGTGGTTTTTTCTTTTTACATGCGATAAAAATTATTAGTATTGCATAATATTTAATACCATTATTTCTGTTTTTCCAGAGAGTTTTCATTAAATTTATTCAATGAATTTTGAAAAAACAGGCTTGGTTTTATCGGGTGGCGGTACCAAAGGTATTGCGCATGCGGGAGTTTTGAAATTTTTAAGCGAAAAAAATATTGATGTAGATATTCTCTCATGTTGTAGTGCGGGCTCAATTGTGGGCTGTCTTTACGCCATTGGAAAAAAGCCAGAAGAGATTTTAGATTTCTTTCAGTCGATCTATTTTTTCAACTGGAAACATTTTACTTTTAACCAACCGGGATTGGTTTCGTCGATTATTTTTGCCAATTATCTCAAACCTATTTTTCAGGATATGAAAATCGGTGATCTGGATAAAGAAGTACGAATTGTTGCAACCGAATTGGTTTCCGGAACCGAAAAAATATTCGATAAAGATTTCAAAGTCATAGACGCAATGATTGCTTCCTGCTCAATTCCCGGAATTACAACACCTTATATTTTGGGTGATGAAATGTATTGCGATGGGGGAGTTCTCAATAATTTCCCGGCTGATATCATCAGAAATGACTGTGATAAATTGATCGGTGTATTTGTTTCGCCACCGCATGATATTAAAATCAGTGATCTGAAAACCATTAAATCAATTGTTTCACGTTCGTTTGATTTGTTTTCATACAGAGTTGAGAAAGTGAAATTTGAATACTGTGACTGGTTGATTTCTTCAAAAGATCTTTCCGCTTTCGGTAATTTTGAACGGAAAAAAGACCGTCTTGAACAGATTTATCATATCGGTTATGAAGCGGCCAAAAACAGTTTTGTTGAAAGCAATTTCTTTAGCAAAATAAAAAATTAGAAAAAATTCTATTTATCTTTCACAAAAACATCCGTAAACTCGAAGCTTTTACCATTAAATAAACCTTTGTCGCTCAATTTTAACTCAGGAATGACCAAAAGTGCCATAAAAGACAAACTCATGTAAGGTGCTCGTAATTTACTTCCAAGCTCTTTCGCACGTTGATCTAATTTAATATATAATTCTGCAACTTTTTCGGCCGGAAGATTGGTCATAATTCCAGCAATGGGTAGTTCTAAAACCAATTCTTCGGTTTCTGTGGCTAAAGAGATACCGCCTTTTGCTTTGATGATGGCGTTCACGGCTTTACAAATATCCCCGTCATTGGTACCAACGACAACGATATTGTGACAATCATGCGCAACACAGGATGCGATGGCTCCGTTTTTTAAACCAATGTTTTTAATAAAAGCTGTGACAACGGGAGCATCGTTATATCGGTTGACTACAGCAATTTTTAGAATATCTTCTTCGGTATTTGATTCTGCAAAACCATTAATTGTCAAAGTTTTTGATTGTATTTCATGCGTGATTAATTGTCCGTCAAGAGCTTCAATCACACGAATGGTATCGCTTTCACTTTTAATTTTAAAATCAGAAGGTTGTTTTAGATTACAGTTAAAATTATTGACAATCGGAGATTCAACAGACTGAATAAACGATCTTCCGCTCTCTGCAACCAATTCGCCATTGATAAAGGTTTTTAAAATATTGAAGTTTTCAATAGTATCAATTTCAATAAAATCTGCATTGTCGCCAACCTGCAATAAACCAATGGGTAAGTTATAATGCTTTATGACATTAAAAGAAGCGGCACGAAGGACATCATATAAATCATGGCCGGCTTTCAAAGCACGTTTTACATGGTCATTGATGTGCGATTCAATCAAATTATCAGGATGTTTGTCATCACAACAGAACATGATCTGTTCCGGAAAATCTTTCAACAAAGGAATTAATGTGTCGAAATTTTTCGCAGCACTTCCTTCTCTGATCATTATTTTCACCCCGTGTTTCAGCTTTTCAAAAGCTTCGGTGTGGCCAAAACATTCGTGATCTGTCGTAATTCCGGCATCAAAATAGGTTTTCATTCCTTCTCCCATTAATCCCGGAGCATGACCATCGATGGGCTTTCCGTGTTTTTTAGCAAAAGCTATTTTCTTTAGAACCTCTTCATCATTATAAATAACGCCTGGGAAATTCATCATTTCAGCTAAATAGACAATTTCTTTTCTGCTTAATAGCTGGTCAATATCATCACAATCAATTACAGCTCCTGCAGTTTCAAACTGAGTCGCCGGCACGCAAGACGGAGCACCAAAATAAAAGTGAAAAGGTACCTGCTGAGCATTTTCAATCATATAATCTACCCCTTCAACGCCCAAGACGTTGGCAATTTCGTGCGGATCAGAAATCGTACCTACTGTTCCGTGTTTTACGGCAATTCGGGCAAATTCTGAGGGTACGAGCATGCTGCTTTCGATATGAACATGCGCATCGATAAAGCCGGGTAAAATATAAGTATCAAGTTTTTCTTCGATTCTCTTTATTGATCCAATTTTCTTATTTAAAATAAATACTTCTGCGGGATAAGTTTCTCTTGAGATGATATCAATTAAATTTGCTTTGATCGTAAACTCCATTCTGTTTTTGTTAAAATAAAAAATTCCTAATCGTGAAAATTAGGAATTATAATTGGATTTTTTATTTAAATTAATTTTTAACAACCTGCGCATCTTGTCTTACTAAAGTTTCGCCGTTTCCGTCGATGACAACTAACGTGTAAGGTGCTTTTTTAGAAGAACTCGTTAAATAATTTCTCCAAACCTGATAAAGTGTTCCGTTGTTATTAAATTCAAAATAATAATTGCCACCTGATCCATCTGGAATGACGTCGCCGTCGGAGATGATCATGCTTGGTTTTGCTGATATTTTTGTATTCGCTCCCCAGGATTGATAAAGATAGTTTCCATTGGGTTGCTTGTCGATTTTTATTTTAAACTTTTTAGTTTTAATAATAACCGTTTTGGAAATTCTCTCCTGAGAATCTTTAGCTCTGTTATTGGTGATTTTTTCCTTTGGATTGATTTCATTATTATCTTTAATATTCGCAAAAGATAAAACAGGCAGTAAACATGCGGCCAGTATAATTTTCTTAATCATTGTATTGGTTTTATTTAAGTTTATTCACCAAAGTGTTATCAAATTTAAAGCCAATCGAAAATATGAAAAATTATTTTTTTTGACTTGAAATGATAATATTCTCTATTTCTTTTTTATCAATATTATTTTCGAGCAAGAATCCTCCATCTTTTATAATTTCTTTTTCAAACTCCCATTTTTCCCAATTAAAAATATAAAATTTCGTATAAGAAATTAAGACTTCTTCCCTTTCATTGTAATTTAAAGTAGCTTTTTTCTCTTTAACAATATAAATTGGAATTGAATTTTTTAAATAAATCGTTGTTTTAGCGAAATTGGAATCATATAAATACCAGTAATGTTTTAAAACAGCTTTTACAGGTTCTTCTTTATCATTTTGAATTTCATCAATTGAATTTACTTGATGTTCATCAGTAGAATGACCTGGTTGGAACATGTGAAAATATTCTTCATCAGCATTAGTTTTACTATTAATTAAATCAACCTCGCTAATTATTTCTTTCTTAGACATTTGAGCAGGAAAAACAATCGATGAAGATAAAAAATAGAGCAATAAAGTGAGAAAAAGAAAAGATTTTGAATTTATATTCATCTTAGAATCTTACTTAAGCTTTAGTCTCAACCTCAACGACATGATTTTGCGTATAACTCGCAAAAGCCTCCTCCAAACTGTCAAATTTCCCTTTGAATTCTTCAATTGCACAATCCTGCAGAATATTTCCTTTATGAATTAAAATCACCCTAGAGCAAAGTGCTTCAACTTCCTGCATGATATGGGTAGAAAGCAAAACTGTTTTAGCTTTCCCGATTTCCTTTACTACATTTCTGATCTCGATAATCTGATTAGGATCAAGACCGTTCGTAGGTTCATCCAGAATCAACAAATCAGGTTGGTGAATAATCGCCTGAGCCAAACCCACTCTCTGTTTATAGCCTTTAGAAAGCTGACCGATTTTCTTTGATTTTTCGGGAGTAATTCCTACCAATTCAATCACCTCATCTACTCTCGCTTCAGGAATTTTATGAATATTGGCAACAAATTGCAGATATTCTTTCACATACATCTCCAAATACAGCGGATTGTTTTCTGGAAGAAAACCGATGTTTTTCTTGCTTTCGATTTCGTTTTCAGAAATATTTTTTCCGTTAAAAATAATTTCGCCTTCATCAATTTTCAAAGCCCCCACAATAGATTTCATCAGTGTAGATTTTCCAGCTCCGTTTGGACCGAGAAGACCGATGATTTCGCTTTTTTCAATTGAAATATTAATATTGTTGAGTGCAGTTTGCTCAGCAAACTTTTTGGTTAAATTGATTACTTGAAGAGACATAATTGTTAATCTTTTTACAAAAATAAAATAAAAAAAACTCATCCGTAAAGAATGAGTTCAGTATTATTAAAAATAAATATTTATTTTCTTGATTTCTTTTTCTTTGCCGGAGTTGTATTAGCGCCGGCAGCTGTTTCTGGCGCATAAGTGTTTGTACTTGATGCATTAGAAACTGTGTTAGCTTTACTGACTACTGATCTTTTGTATAAGGCAGCTTTTGACGAACCAATTCCGAAAATTTTGTCGATCTGTTTCTTATTCAAAAACTGAGATTTCCCGACATATTTTTTGTTCTTATTGATATACTGAATAAATTGTACAGTAGGCTGACCATAGTTCTTTTCGTAATGAAGTTCAATGATGTCATTTGGAAGTTCCAGGGTAACATTGCCTGCAGGTTGATCGATAAAACCGTCAGTGATCAACTTGTAAAGATCAGTAACGTCGCTGTTAACGTCTAAAAAAGAAAATGACCTGAATGTGTTAAGATTACTTGTGTTAATATCCTGGTAATTAAAAGTGAACCTGTTTTCTTTTTTGTACAAGCCTACCGAATTTTCTTTACCAATTTCCACCAAGGTTTCATTTTTCAGCACCTTAATCTGGGAAAAAGCAGATATGCCAAACACGCAGGCGAATAGTAGAAGTATTTTTCTCATGTGATGTATTTAATATGATGTGATATAGTAGTGCTAAATTACTTATTCTACAATGAACCACAATTTTTTCTTGAACAAAAATAATGTTTTTTTTTGACTTCGGTTTTTTCAATATTGAGATTAAAGTAAATTTAACTTGCCGTTTTTTTTGAATTGCAGTGCACGCAATTTAGGTGTTTTTTTGAGCCCTGCGTATTGTTTTACTTTAGTTATTGAATTTAATCAACTTTGCGGGTATTCCTTTTTTAATTTTTTATCTAATATAAAAGGTACGAAAGGTAAAACAGAGCCTACTGTATAAATAATAATCCTAACAATACTCCATCTGTATTTTATTGCGGTTGCGATGAGAATGACCATAAAAACAAGAAATAAAACTCCATGTATCCATCCAAAATATTTCACAGCTTCCGAAATATTGAAAATATATTTTAACGGCATCGCAATAAAAAGTAAAATCAAATAGGAGATACCTTCAATAAGAGCTGTTTTACGATAGATATTGATCATACAAATAAAATTTTCGGCAGGTGAATGTTGCCGCAATAATAGTTTATTCAGATGAAACTTACAAATATATGTTTCTGTAAAATTATAAATCACTCTTATTAAAGATCAGGATAATTTATTTTTATTTAAAATAAATCAAATTTTTAATTTTTGTTTGATTATTTTTAATTTTTGGTTGACAAATTGCATAGTAAAATTCAAATGTTAAATAAAGTTTAATCATAAAAAACAATATTATGGATATTTCTTACTACGATTTTACGAATTTACCAGATAAAACTCAATTTGATATGGTGCTGAGCCAGGGAAAAATAATCAGTGAAAACACGGTGAGCAACACAAAGTATATGCTGTATGAATTTTCCAGTTTTACGGTTGAAATTATTTACAGTTTGTCAAAAAATTCAATTTCAGGGAAAAATGTTTATCTCAACAGAGCCGCATATTCGGCCTGATTTTGAGCTGTATTTGAATTGTTTAAATTAAGTTACCAATTTCTTTAAGGTCAGAATTTTTGTATTCTGTGTATAAATGGCTATGAAATTCATTTAATTTTTTTAAAATAGTAAGAAACTCAGTTTTTTCATCATCTTTTAATCTCCCGGACAGAACTCTTGAGGTTCGATTGACATCTGCAACAGATTCGTGAAAGATTTCTTCACCTGTCTGCGTAAGATTCAAACGTTTGCTGCGTTTATCTTCTGTATCATTCTTTTCCTCCAAAAACCCGGCTTCCAAGAGTCTTTTGATGATTTGTGTTCCGGTTTGTTTCTCGTGTCCGTTTTTCTCAATCAACTGAATTTTAGATAGAAAAGGCTCATCTTTCAGACGGTAGATATAAGTGAATTCTTCATTGGCTAATTCCGGAAAATCTGATAGGCCTTTCCTGATTAGCAGTTTTGAATATCTTGCGAGCAAAAGAACCTGCTTGCAAATCTCATTTTCAGTGAATGAAACCTGATGATTTTCATTTTTAAAAAGCATGGTAGGGCTTTCATCAGAGTATTTTTTATCATTCATCCACACCCGAAAATCTTCCACAGTAGAATTGGGTTTGTAGGCTCCAGAATTTTCAAATTCTTTCACGTGATGGAGCAGATCTATGAAAAAGTCGGTTTGCATAATTAATTTTGGTAAAGATATTGGTTTTTGTTTTTCTGATGCAAATTATAATTTTACATTGCCCATTCCACCGTCGATTCCGATGATTTGTCCCGTGATCCAGGCGGAATTTTCTGATAATAAAAACTCAACCATTTTTCCCATTTCTTCTGCACTTCCAATTCTCTGTAATGGATGTCTTTTGCCTGAAGCCTCGCGTTTTTCAGGACTAGAAAGAAGTTGCGATGCGAGATTGGTGTCCGTCAGCGATGGTGCAATCGCGTTCACTCTTATTTTTTGAGAAGATAATTCCGCAGCAAGACTTTTTGTTAAACCTTCGACAGCACTTTTGCTTGCAGAAATCGAAGCGTGGAAAGGCATTCCTAGTTTCGCAGCTACAGAACTGAATAAAATGACTGAAGCACTTTCAGATTTTTTCAAATTGGGTAATAGTTTCTGAATAGTTTTCACTGCACCCAAAACGTTGACTTCAAAATCATTTTGAAAATCGTCCACAGAAAGTCGGTTAAAAGGTTTCAGATTAATGCTTCCGGGCGCATAAACCAATCCGTCAATTACGTCAGGGAAGTTGATTTCATCCAGATTTCCGGTGAGAATGTCCATTTTGTGAAATTTAATATTCAAATTTTCAACTTCAGGATTTGCAGTTCTCGAAATTCCGATAACATTGTAATTTTCTGATAAAATTTTTGCTGTTGCTAATCCGATTCCCTGTCCGCAGCCTACGATCACTATATTTTTCATCTTTTTGAAATTTTGTTATTGCTTATTGTTCTTTGTCTGTTGCATTTGAATCGCTCAATTTCAGGATTTCGCTTCATCAGATGTTTCTGGCTCACTCCCGAGTTCACTCTTTTTCTCCAAAGTCGAAAACTTGATCGTTTCAGTTCTTTTCTCATCAGCTCAATCACTTCAGATTCGCTAATTGCAAATTGAAATTCAATTGCTTCAAAAGGTGTTCTGTCTTCCCAAGCCATTTCAATGATTCGGTCTGTCTGTTCTAGATTAAATTCTCTCACCATTATTTCAAATTTTTAATTGTCTGTTCTGCAACTTTAAAGTATTCAGATTGTTTGTCTTCCGTCATCTTATCCAACGTTTTTACCATCATTCCCAACCTTGGATTGCTTTCGAAAAAATTGAGGTTATCATTCACGAAGCTCCAAAATAGGGCGTCCCATTTTTCTGTCCAGTAGCCGTCGGGATAATCGCTCATCTTTCTGATGTAATTGTTGCCACTGATGTATGGTTTTGTGCTCATTTTACCACCGTCCGAAAAGCTGCTCATCCCATAAATATTAGGAACCATTACCCAATCATACGAATCAATAAACAGCTCCATAAACCACTGATAAACGTGATCGGGATTTATTTTCAGAAGATTCATAAAACTGGAAAGGATCATTAATCGCTCGATGTGATGTGCATATCCGGTTTTTAAAACTTTAAGAATGGTGCTGTCAATCGGTCTAATTTCTGTCTTTGCCGTATAAAATGATTGAGGAAGCGGCTTGTGATGTTTCCAATAATTTTTATTCCGTTGATAAGTTCCTTCGTATAAGTAAATTCCTCTCACAAATTCTCGCCAGCCCAAGATCTGCCGCACAAATCCTTCTAGTGAGTTAATTGCAAGATCATATTCTGCTGCATAATCTATTGCTTTTTTTAAGACATTTTCTGGACTTAAAAGTCCAATATTGAGCATTGGAGACAACACGCTGTGGTGCAAAAAATGTTCACGTTCCACAATGCTGTCTTCATAAACACCGAAGTCTGCGAATCTCAGTTCCAGAAATTGATCAAACCAATTTTCCGCTTCATCAAAAGTGACCGGATACAACTGATAGGATGTCAGATTTCCGTAGTTTCCACTGAAATTTTGATCAACATACATTTTAGCTTCCTCATAATATTTGCTGTTTTCAGGAAAATGAATGGATGGAGCTTTTTTGTTTTTTGGATATTTCTTCCGGTTTTCTTTGTCAAAAGTCCATTTTCCGCCCATCGGTTTTCCTGCTTTCATCAAAATATTGCGGGAAATCCTCTGCTGTTTATAAAAATCGGTTTGATGGTAAGATTTTTTATTGTCAAAATAATCCTTTAAATCTTCACGGGTGTTGATGAACGACGGATTTTCAAGTATTTCTAAATCTAATGTGGTCGATTTAATTCTCTTTTCCAGCCAATTGTCGCAAACATCAATGATAAGAATTTTCTCAAATTTTTCTCCTTCCAAATGCATTATTAAATTCCGAATATCAGAAAGTGGGGAAGTGCACTCAATATAGGTAACCTTAAAATCTGCTTCATTTAAGTACTCTTCATAAAACTTCATACTCGCTCTGTGCAGCGCAATTTTCTGTTTGTGAAATTTGTACTGTCTGAAAAAGAGAAACTCTTCCACCAAAAAAACAGGTTGACTTTTATCGAGATAATCAGTGTCTTTGAAAAGCTGATTTGGAAATATCAATTGCGCTGTCGAAGATTTTTCTAATGACATTAATTTTCGAAATTTAATCCCTCTTGAGTTTTATTTCTTGTTTTTTCTGCATTTTTCGCTGCAGTATTTCACTTCATCCCAATTTTTCCTCCACTTTTTTCGCCAGTTGAAAGATAATCCGCAGACTGCACAGATTTTGGAAGGTAAGCTGGCAGGCATTTACCGGATAAAATTTTTATATTGATTGATAACGATATTTTTAGCTTTCAAATCGTGCATCATATTGTACAAACCGAAAAATGTGCGGTTCAGATAAATAAAATGCTTCGAACCTCTGTTGGTATTCATCCCTTTCATATTGCTCAGTTTTGCGTACCGCTGACCCAGATCTGCAATCTCCTGAAAGAATGTTTCATCAGAAAAATCAAAGATTTCTGCATTGAAAGGTCTTGTGAATAATTCGAGCAGTTCATAAAAAAGTTTGGTGAAAAATGTTTGTTCTTCCGGCGAATCATCGGATTTCAAAATCTCGAGTTGATAAAGCTTTAATCTGAAAGTTTCAGGATTATTCAGATTTTCCCTTTTAGCCAATTCGAAATAAGGCTTATAAAAATCATTCGGAATCTCTTTGATGCACCCAAAATCTATCACAAGCAATCTTTTATCATCCGAAATCAGAAAATTACCAGGATGCGGATCTGCGTGAACCTGCTTCAGAACGTGCATTTGATACATATAAAAATCCCAAAGCGTCTGTCCGATTTTGTTAAGATCTTCCTGAGTATTATCCTGTTTTGTGAATTCTGAGAAATGTTTTCCGTTCATCCAATCCATCGTGATAATTCTTTCACAAGAAAATTCAGGATAATATTTGGGGAAATTCAGATTTGGAAGATGACTGCAATTTTCAGAAATTTCCTGACTTCTTTTTAATTCTAATGTATAATCTGTTTCCTCGAACAGCTTATTTTCAACTTCTTCAAAATACGATTCGGAACCTTCTTTTTTGATGTTAAACATTTTCATCGCAATCGGTTTTACCATTTTCAGATCACTTGAAATGCTTTCTCTCACGCCGGGATACTGAATTTTAACAGCAAAATTCTGACCCTCTTTCTTCGCTTTATGTACTTGTCCTATACTTGCCGCATTCACCGATTCTGTAGTAAATTCATCAAAAATATCTTCAGGGTTTTTACCGAAATATTTTCTGAATGTCTTCTTCACCAAAGCACCGGAAAGTGGCGGAACCGAAAACTGAGACAGAGAAAACTTCTCCACATAAGCCTGAGGGAGAATGTTTTTCTCCATACTGAGCATTTGTGCAACTTTCAGGGCAGAACCTTTGAGTTCTTTGAGAGAATCATAAATATCGGATGCATTATCTTCATTTAAAGTCTTGCGTGCTTCTTCTTCATTTTTATCTTTCGTTATTTTGTTTCCGTAATATTTGATATAGTTGACGCCAACTTTTGCGCCCGCCTTTAGCAGACTGCCTGTCCTTTCCAGCTTTCCAGTCGGTATTGTATTGAGTGTTTTCATCCTTAACTTTTTCTGAATTTTTCTTTAAATAAAAATCTTCCCAGATCAACTGCTTTTCTCAAAGGTTCATTATCCATCAGTTCAAATCCGGTATCCACTGTTTTTTCAATAAAAATATCAGTCTTTTCAAATGACGGCGAAGTATCTTTTTTCCAAAATTCAATTGCAGAAACTAGATGCAGCCACAGAGCTTCTTCACGCGCCTTCTGGTGGAAATTCTTCACATCTTCTTTTGATTTTTTGATGACTTCCCAATCGTTAAAATTTAATGTCTTAATGAAATCCCGATGCGCTTCTTTAAGCTTTGCCGATATTTTCGCAGAATGTAACTTGTCATTTCCAAGAATCATTAAAACCAGCGACCGGTTCATCGTCATATTTTCAAAAAATATAAAGTAAACGTTCAGTAATTTTTCTTTCGCTGTTATTTCATCCGAATTATTGACTTCCCACGCCAATTCAACAGATTTATTGAAAAGATTAACCAGCATTGATTTTTCAATCTGTTCAAAACCTGAAAAATAATCGTAAAAATCCTTTTCTTCAAACTCATTATCTTTCGCAAACCGATACACATTTTTTGGTCTTTCACCGTGATTCAAAATGTAGTCGCCATACAATTCGAAAATCTTATCTTCTGTTATTCTATTTTCCTGTTCCATTATAGATTTTATTTATGACAAATTTAGTAATATATTTTACTAATTAAATAAATAAAGTATAAATTTGTACTATAATAACGATTCAAATTATAACTAATGTTGAAAATACAGGCGCAGTCTAATATACCTACAGACTTTGGAATGTTCAAAGTGTATGCTTTTTCAGAAAGTGAAAATGACTGGAATCCTCATCTGGTCTGGGTTGCAGAGAAAACAGATTTTAATGACATTGTCAATGTGCGGCTTCATTCAGAATGCATAACGGGAGAAGTATTTCATTCCAGAAAATGCGAATGCGGACAACAGCTGGATGCGGCAATGAGTTTTGTTTCAGAAAACGGAGGATTAATCATTTATCTCAGACAAGAAGGAAGAAATATAGGTATTATTAATAAACTGAAAGCTTATGCACTGCAGGAGCAAGGCTTTGATACCGTAGAAGCCAATCTTAAATTAGGTTTGCCGGCGGACGGGAGAGATTTTGGCGTAGCTATTGAGATGCTTAAAATACTTAGTGTCGCAAAAGTAAATTTACTAACCAATAATCCCGAAAAGTTAAAATCTTTTGACAATAGCGGAATTTTACTCAATAAAAGAATTCCGTTGGAAATAGATTCCAATACTACCAACGAATCTTATCTAATCAAAAAGAAAAGCTACTTTGGACATCTTTTGGAAAAAATATAAAATACATTTATCATTTCAGGATATTTTCTGAGATTCGGCACAAATCTATCATTTATGAAAAAAATCTTACTTACAGGCGCAACAGGATATATCGGGAAAAGAATGATCAGCGTGATTACGGAGCAAGGCTACAAGGCTGTCTGCTGCAGTCGTGATGTCAGTCGTTTTTCGAAGCCTGTGGGAATTAAAGAAGATTTAATTGAAGTGATAGAAGTAGATTTTCTGAAAGAGGAAACTCTAAAGAATATTCCTGATGATATTTCTGGGGTCTACTACCTGATGCACTCAATGAGTTCAGGTGATGATTACGAAGAATCTGAAAAGATATGTGCTCAAAATTTTGTCTCTGCGATTGAAAAGACGAAATGTGAACATATCATTTATTTGTCAGGATTGGTAAATCAGAAAGAATTGTCAAAGCATTTGAATTCAAGATTTAATGTAGAGAAAATACTGATTGAGAGTAAAGTTCCTACGACCGTTCTCCGAGCAGGAATCATCATTGGTTCGGGAAGTGCTTCGTTTGAAATCATTCGTGATCTTGTTGAAAAATTGCCGGTAATGATTACACCAAAATGGCTCAATACAAAATGCCAGCCCATTGGGATTGCGAACGTTTTAGATTTTCTGATTTTTACTTTATTTCAAGAAAAAACCTACCGTAAAAGTTTTGATATCGGCTGTGATGATGTTTTAACATACAAAGAGATTTTGCTGGGTTACTCCAAAGTACGTGGTTTAAAGCGAAATATTTTTATTTTGCCTGTGATGACACCAAAATTATCTTCCTACTGGTTGTATTTTATTACTTCAACAACTTACAGTTTAGCAAGTTCGCTCGTCGGAAGTATGAAAATTGAAGTGGTTTGCAAACCTGAAAATCTGGCTGAGATTAAAAAGATAACCGGCGTAAAACCTTTTTCCTACCAGGAAGCTTTAGAGAGAACGCTGGCAAAAATTCAGGCTAATGAAATACGCTCCAGCTGGAAAGACAGTTTCGTCAGCAGCAGAAGTGATTCATCGCTCAAAGAGTATATTGAAGTTCCGCATTTTGGATGTTTTAAAGATATACGAAGTTACCAATATGATGACCGTGAAAAATGCCTCGACCGTGTTTTCGGTTTGGGTGGAAACAATGGCTGGTACGGACAAGGTCTTTGGAAAATAAGAGGCTATATGGATGTTTTAGTGGGTGGCCCCGGTTTGAGACGAGGCAGAACACACCCAACAATTCTTCACGAAGGCGATGCTCTGGATTTTTGGCGCGTATTGTATGCCAACAGGGAAGAGGGGAAACTGATTCTTTTTGCAGAGATGAAACTTCCTGGAGAAGCCTGGCTGATGTTCAAATTATATAAAGGAAAACTCTGGCAGAAAGCGGTTTTTCGTCCAAAAGGAATTTGGGGAAGGTTGTATTGGTACTCGGTTTTGCCTTTTCACGGGGTGATTTTTAAAGGAATGGTCAAAAAGCTGGCAACGGCGTAAAAACAAAAAATGGTGAGCCGAAAGCTCACCATTTTTTTATTTAAATAATATTGAATTATGCTTCAATAAACTCCAAAAGATCTTTGTTAATCGTCGGAGCTTCCGTAGTCGGCATTCCGTGAGGGAAACCAGGGTATGTTTTCAGCGTTCCGTTTTTCAATAATTTGATTGATTTCAAAGCTGCATTTTGGTAAGGCACAATCTGGTCATCTTCACCGTGAAGAACCAAAACCGGAATGTCCGTGTTTTTCAAATCTTCAGTCTGATCGGTTTCAGAAAACGCTTTTATTCCGTCGTAATGAGCAACGATTCCGCCCATCATTCCCTGTCTCCACCAGTTTCTCTGTACGCCTTCTTTCACGTCTGCACCTTCTCTGTTGTATCCGTAGAAAGGGAAAGTTAAGTCAATATAAAACTGATTCCTGTTGTTCAGCGTCTGATCTCTGATACCGTCAAAAACCGACATCGGAACCCCATCAGGATTGTTGTCACTTGCCACCATAATCGGCGGAACTGCGCTGATTAAAACTGCTTTTTTAGCTCTTCCGTTCGCATATTTCGCTACATAGCGGATCACTTCGCCACCACCTGTTGAGTGACCGATGTGAACCACATCTTTTAGGTCTAAAAATTCTACCAATTCCGCGGCGTCAGAAGCATATTGATCGATCGTGTGGTTGTAAATATCCTGGCTAGATCGGCCGTGACCTCTTCTGTCGTGCGTCACCACTCTGTAACCTCTTTGTAAGAAGAAAATAACCTGTGCGTCCCAATCGTCTGATGATAAAGGCCATCCGTGGTGAAACATCAACGTTGGTCCTTCGCCTTGGTCTTTGTAAAAAATCTCTGTTCCGTCTTTTAATTTTAGTGTGCTCATAATGTATTATTTTTAATGTTGTGATAATTTTATTTTAATATTTTGTTGTCTTAATCCTTAGCAAATGTAGGATGCTTCAATTCTTTTCCAGTTAATCTAGTTTAATATCGTACATTTTTTGATAATTTTTATTTGACTACGTCGAACCACTTTGTTAGGTTTGGGCAGCTACTTCCGCCTTCCACTCCCGCTATTTTTTTCCAAGCTAAATCCCCTGCAAAAAATGAGCTCCGTTCAAGTCGGGCTGCAGATTCGGTGTAAATTCACGTTTGCCGTTTCTCTGTCTTAACTGATGTAAAACTACAACGGATTATAAAGTTTTTGATTCTTCTTTCGACGAACGGGCAAAAATTGTCGTTGAGTTCAGCAAAAAATTAGTTGCAACAGTTTTTGCAGATTCCCTGAGAAAAAATGTTTAATATTAATGGCAAACTTCCAACGTTATTTCACGTTTTCCCGTACCAGTTCTAAGAGATTTTCCGCTCCGCCATCGAATTTCTTTCCATTCACAAAGAAAGAAGGCGTTCCGTTCACGCCGCTCATAATTCCGCTTTCAAAATCTAAATCTACTTTGTCGGCCAGTTCTGTACTTTCCAAATCCTTTTCAAATTGAGGAATATTCAGTTTTAACTGTTCCGCCAGTTTCATCAGTAAGTTTTCATTCAAATCTCTCTGATTTTCGTAAATAGCATCGTGCATTTCCCAGAATTTCCCCTGAAGATTGGCTGCTTCCGCTGCGATGGCTGCTGCTCTTGCATACTGGTGCATTTCAGATAAAGGAAAGTTTCTGAAAACAAATTTGATCTGGCTTCCAAATTCTTTCATCAATTCCTTCAGAACCGGAAAAGCGGCGCCACAGTAAGGGCATTGATAATCTCCGTATTCTACGATAACAAGGTCGGCTTCTAAGTTGCCTTGTGCGTGGTCAGTCTGGCTGACGTTTGGTTTTAGTGACATAATTTATTTGGTGTTAAGGGTTTCTAAAGCTTCTAAAATTCCGTCTGCGCCTGGATTGATGGCTGTTGGCGAGAGATAACTCCACTCGATGATTCCGTCTTTGTTGATAACGAAAAGTGCGCGTTTGCATTCTCCTTCTTCCTCATCGTAAACGCCATATTTTTTGGCGATTTCTCCTTTCGCCTCAAAATCTGCGAGTAATGGAAAGTGTAAATTTCTTGATTGTGAAAATGCGAGATGACACCATTTGCTGTCTACAGAAATTCCGAAAATCTCAGCATCATATTTGTGGAAAAACTTCAAAGTTTCATTGTATAAAGCCATTTGGTCGCTGCAAACCGGGCTCCAGTCGGCGGGATAAAAAGCGAGAATCACATTTTTCCCTTTGAATTCGGAAAGCTTAATCTTTTGGTCTGGCGTCGCGTACAGGGTAAAATCCGGGGCAACATCGTTTTTCTGTAACATAATTTTAGTTTTTAAAGTTTAATATGTAAAACTGAAAGCAGTAATCCGCAAAATATTAACAACAGTGCCGGAAAAATCAAAGTCCAGTCTTTTAAATAACCGAGTAGGAAAGGAGCCGCAAAAGCACCTGCTAAAAAGCCAAACCATAAGAGCAAAAGATGAATGGCATTCGATTTCGATTCTTCTTTTTCTGCTTTATCAGTGGTCATCGTCATTGTTGCAGTATTTCTAGCCAGGCTGTTCAAAGTTCCGGTTACGAAGTCTGTATTTACTTTTTGTTTGCCTACAGAAGTCACAATCGTGTTCATTATTCCCATTGAAAATCCAACCATTGCAACAGATACCACATTATTGATCATATAAAAGTAGGCAATTATTGTATAAAAAATAAGAATTCCTGCAACGATATAAAATGTTAATATTGGGTTCTTAATTTTTTTCCATAACGAAAGACAGGTTCCGATATAAATTCCCAACAGGAAACTAATTATAACAGTAAATGAAGTGATAATGATTCCCAGTTTACCGGTTGAAACTGCCGCTCCAAGTGAAGTCGTATTCCCACTCATAAAAGAGACGTAGGTTTTCCACTGTATCAATCCTGTTGCATCCACGTAGCCTGCAATCAACGCAAGGAATATGGCTAATCTTTCCTGCATTTTTACTGACCCGGACAGAGCGACAATCTTCGGTGAGGAAATGATTGGCTGTTCCATTGTTTTACATTTTAAACAATTCGTTTTATTTGTTTAATACTCCAATGGCTTTCGTGATTCCTTCTCCGGCAGTGGTGAAAAACGCTGGTCCGGCAAGCAGAGTGATTTTCTCAATAGGCTTGAATGAAGACATTTTTTTATCCTTTAAATAAAGCTGAGTTCGGTACGCATTGATGGCTCCGGTCACGCCGTATCCTGCAACTTCAGCGGTTGGCGAATCTATTCCCGCATCTTTTAAATCGGTTGCAAAACCATATTTGGTGACACCCAACCTTAATGCTTCTTCCATCCCGACACTTGCAACCTTCTGCATCAGTTCTGGAGTGAATTTATTCCGGTCGCCCAAACCGATGAGTAACAGTTTCTTTGCTCCGATAGTTCCGGAAGGTGGCGTAATCAACAGTGTTTCCAGAGAATGTCCGGCAAATTTCCCAGATTTTCTAAGGTCTGTGATGAGACCTTTCAGACTTTCATCGAGGTGAACCATTCCATTTACAGCGGCTGGAAGAGCGGGTGGTGAATTGAAAATATCACCTTCTGTATATTCAAAAACACAGGCGATCTGTAACGGTGCATTCTCTGTGGAAGGTCCCTGTACCATTCCTTCGATGGCGATTCCGTCCACTTTACCCCAGATTTTTGATGTATTTGCAGGCGTTGTCTGCACGATTGTCTGGGCAGAATATATTTGCGGAGTGGAAATAAATATTGATGCAAATAAAATTATTTTTAGCGTGTTTTTAAGATTTGTAGTTTTCATAATATTAAATTTTTAGATGATTAAAGTAATGAAATGTGTTTTTAATCAAGGTTTAATGAAAATTTTCTCTTTCGGAAATTTCTCTATTTCGCCCTCTCTCAGACCAAAGTTGGTTACAACAACATCTTTCGGATTGCCGGATAACCATTCGCTCAAATCAATCGATTCATAATGACCGCTGTTGAAACCAATCAGAATTCTGCAAACCGTGTCGCCTGTATTCTTGATGTAATGTCCGGCTCCCATTGGAACGTAACCCACATCTCCGGCACTGAACTGCTCTGTAACGCAAGTAGATTCTGCCAGGAAAACCGACATTTCTGCCTGTCCTGAAATAAAATACTGCCATTCGTCCGCATTCGGATGCCAGTGCATTTCTCTCAAAGCTCCGGGTTGCAATTCCAAAACAGACCCCGACATTGTACTGCTGATTGGAAATTCTTTACTCGTCACCAATCTCTGCAAACCTCCGCCGGGAACAATTCTGGGCTGTTGGGAATGCAAAGGATAACGGTGAAAACTTGTGAGCTCGATATCAGATTCACTCGGGCGGGCTTCAGCGGTAAACGACATTTCATCCGGAACAATTCCCGCTGCGAAATACGCTTCCTTCTGAGGTAAAGCCGCCACTTCTTCCAATGTTAATCCTAAATTCTGAGCAACAATTTCAGGCGGAACAGACGAAACAAAATCGGTCACGCTGAACGTATGATCTTCAGAAAAATTACCGTTATCGAAAATTAAAATGAAATGACATTCTTCCGTTCCCGTCGCCTGAATCGAGTGACCATAACCTTTTGGAAAATACCAAACATCGCCCGGCTCAAAATTATCTGTATAACTGTGTCCATCAGGATGAATAATGGTGGTACGAACTGTTCCCGAAATCACGTAAGCCCATTCGGCGGCGTTTGCGTGCCAGTGAAGTTCTCGCATACTTCCAGGCTGCAGTCTCATAGAAACTCCGGCAATGCCGATAGAAGCAGGGAAATCTTTGACAGAAGCTCCTCTTGTAGTTCCGCCATCGTTGGTTCTCGGTTCTTTTTTTTCCAGTTCGTATCTGAAACTTAATGATTCATTTTTCATAATATTAATTTTTATAGTTGATGATAGTTTCTCATTATTTCTACTGTAAAGCTACCCCGAAATGACAGGTTTTTGAGGTGCTTTTCGATGAACGGGCAAAATGAGTCGGTGGGAATTTGAAAGTGGTAGATGGTTGAGGAGATGATAGAAAAAAGAGTAAAGATTAAAGACTTTCGATTTGATTTTAGTAATTACAGGAATCGTAAGCAAGTCAATATTAGTAATAAAAAATCCTTCACAATTTAGATTGAGAAGGATTTAGGTTTGATTTAAATAAAAAAGGGGGTGGAAATTTATCTAACCAAAATAATTTTTCCCGTGTGACTGTCGTCTTCAAGCAACCGGTGCGCTTCTGCAGCTTCCGAAAAAGGAAAGGTTTTGTAAATCACAGTTCTGAATTTTCCGGATTCTATCAAAGGCCAGACATTCTTTTGAATTTCTTTGGCTAATTGTTTTTTGAACTCATATTCCCGGCTTCTCAAAGTACTTCCTGTAACGGTAAGGCGCTTGGTCATCACTTTCCAGATATCCAAGTCTACACGGCTGCCACTTACCGCATTGATGTGAACCAGTCTGCCTTCAGGATTCAGAATGTTGATGTTTTTGGCTAAATAATCACCGCCAATCATATCGAGAATTACGTCGACACCTTCGTCTTGCAGTTCAGTTTCAAAATTTTGGGTTTTGTAATTGATGTAAGAATCGGCACCCAGTTCCAGACAATTCTGTCCTTTTTCATCAGAACCAACGCTGACAATTACTTTTGAACCCAATGCGTGTGCAATCTGAATTCCCGTAATGCCGATTCCACTATTTCCGCCGTGAATCAATAACGTTTCACCGGATTTTAAATTTCCTCTCTGAAAAACATTCGACCAGACAGTGAAAACGGTTTCAGGCAAACTTGCCGCTTCCGCAAAACTCAAATCTCCCGGAATGGGTAAGCATTGGCCTTCTCTCACAGCGACATATTCTGCGTAACCGCCACCTGCGAGAAGGGCACAAACTTTGTCACTCACTGTGAAATCTTTCACATCAGGTCCGCATTTTACGACCGTTCCGGCAACTTCCAACCCCGGAATTTCTGCGGAAGCTCCTTTTGGTGCGGGATAATTGCCTTCCCGCTGAAAAACATCGGAACGGTTGAGCCCGGCTGCTTTTACTTCAATCAATACTTCGTCTCCGGAAACGTCGGAAGCCGGCAAATCCTTTACTTTCAAGACGTTGGGACCACCGTATTCTGTAATAACAATTGCTTTCATTTTATGATTTTTAAATTTAGTTTAAACCCTTCTCCAGGTCAGCCGATGCTTCACCATACGTGAATTCCGGAGGAATGGTTTCTCAGTTTCTAGGTACAGAAATCCATCTTCAAAGCGGACATTTCTCTTCTGTGTTTCTCCAGTCCAGCTTGGGAAAAGTGAAACAAACATTGTGTGGCTTACCGTCTTTTTTTCGTCATCTGTTTCGAAAGGCCCCGAATAGGCAAGATAGTCCGAAGTTTCTTCTGTGTTTTGCTCAGAATGATCTTTCAGGTCAGCATTTTTTCGGTTAAGATTCATAATCTGTGCCGACATAAAACCTTCAGCACTGTACATAATCAGTCCTTTTGGATTTTCACCCATCGGATGGGAATTTTCGCCACCATTTAAAGGAATTTCGATGAGCTCTACCAAAGTCCAGGTTCCGATCAGTTTTTGAAAAAGTGTTTCCATATTATTTACGATGAAATGAGCGTACCGAAATACGCTCATTAAGTTTTTAATTTAAAAAGGCTGATTATATTTCCCTGTCAGAGCTTTATTTTCGATGCTTTTTGCAAAGTTGGGCGTTTCTTCGTGGTTGTGTGCGTCGGAAGCGGCCTGTCTGGAAGCGGCTGCATCGGCAAGATTCACATTGTGCTCTTTCAGATATTCAAACATTTCCGGCGTTGCTGTCGCGTGAATTTCGTTGGTGTATAAGGTGGTATTGTCATCAATTTTTGTCGCTTTCAGTTCCCATAAAACCTGAACTTTTGTTCTGCCGTTTTGAGTAATCGAATCTGAAATAGATAACATTCTGCAGTAATCCGGACGGTGAACAACTGCGACATAATGCTGAACCATCAATGCATCTCCGATGGTTTCAACATTCAGAGAAACCGGTTCGCCATCGTAAGTGGAAGAGATCGCCGCGCCAATATGCTGCGTAGAACATCTTTGATATTCCGCATCAGGAAGGTTGAGCAACCAGTCTGCTATATTTACTTTTTCGATTGGAGCATTGATAACCGCTGTGACGGTAGAGTGGGATAATGCGTTTTCGGGTGTTTGCAGGATTTCCATAATTTTTTGATTTAAGTTGTTTGAATTAATTTGTTGATGTAAAGCTACCATCAGAGAAACTCAAAATCAATGGAGAATCGGTGAATGGGCAGAAAGTGTCGGTGAGTGGTGGAAACAAAAGCCTGTATTTAGGCTAAAAAGGTTTAGTTCTAAAAAATTTGTTTTTAAATAAAAGCAAAACGCATTTAGTCTCAAGCAGGTTGTGGGAAACCAACTGCAATGTTGTTTTGTTCCAAACAGGGTTGTTTTAAATAAAAGTAGAACGCATTTAGTCTCAAACAAGTTGCGGGAAACCAACTGCAATGTTGTTTTGGTCCAAACAGGGTTGTTTTAAATAAAAGTCGAATGCATTTATTCTCAAACAGATTGCGGGAAACCAACTGCAATGTTGTTTTGTTCCAAACAGAGTTGTTTCAAATAAAAGTAGAATGCATTTACTCTCAAACAGACTGTTTACAGAGAACATAGCTTTGTATTTTGTAGAATCAGATTCCAAGAAAAAAATCTGCCCCAATTTTGTTTGAGACAGATGATATTTAGATTGAATTTTATTTATAAAGCCATTTCCTAATGAGTTTCGTATAATTAGGCATCACAACGAAAACCATCAGAAAAACAATAATACCGGAATTGAGTAACGCATCTGAATAGTGCCACGCAGGGATTTTCAGGAATCTTAACAATGGAATCGAAACCAGAGGAACCAGAATCGACAGTGGATAGATCGCTGACCAGGTCACCAAAAACTGCTTCCAGCGGACGGGAACTTTGGTTTCACTTTCGGACTCGAAAAGGAAATCGAGACCGGATTTTATTTTGTAATTGTCGTTTTTCCTGAATAGCGGATTTGCTTTCTCAATCATCCTTTTCCGACTGTCAGATTCCATCCAGTTTCGCAGATTTTCTATGGTATCAAAACGGATGATGACTGTATAAACGTACGTCAGATCGGGAATCGGACGTACAATCTGCAAGTCGATAAAACCTGCAGAATGTTTGGTGATGGGTAAGATTTCGCTGAGCCATTTTTCATATTCAGCCTGTTTGTCATTCAAAATATGATGCGTGATGACCACAGATGCGCCTGGATTTTCCATTTTTTGAGGATTTAAATCAAGTTAAAATGCTCTTTTATACTGCCACGGGATGTCGGTTTCGATTTCCAGTTCTTTAGCGGAATGAAGGGCAAAATAAGGGTCGCGAAGATGCTCGCGGGCGATGACCACCAAATCTGCATCACTGTTGACGATGATTTCATTGGCCTGTTTAGCCTCTGTAATCATTCCGACAGCGCCGGTGAGAATTCCGGTCTGTTCTTTAATCGCTTTCGAAAAGGGAATCTGATAACCTGGATAAACCAAATCTTTGCTCACGTTGGTAAATCCGCCGCCGGAAGCGGTTATAAAATCGACACCGTTTTCTTTCAGAATTTCGGCAAGCGCAATGCTGTTTTCGAGAGTCCAGCCTTCTTCAGATTCTATGTAATCTACCGCTGAAATTCTTACAAGCAGAGGCATAGATTCCGGGATTGCTTTTCTGACATCCTGAACAGTTTCTACAAGAAAACGGATTCTGTCGTGGAAACTTCCGCCGTACTCGTCATTTCTTTTGTTGATGACGGCAGAATAAAACTGATGAAAAAGATAACCGTGACCGGCGTGCAGTTCTACCGTATCAAAACCTGCATCAACCGCGCGCAAAGCTGCCTCAACAAATTTTAATTTTAATGCCTGAATTTCTGCGACAGTAAGTTCTTCCGCCAAAACACCGTTGAAATCGTGTGCGGAAGATGATTTTACAGTCCACGCTCCTTCCTCTTTGGTCAGCGGTTTCATTCTTTCGTTGGGATGTTTCAGGCTTCCTTTTCCGCCGGAATGCCAGAGCTGCATTCCGATTTTGGCATCTTGTTCGTGAACGAAATCTACAATGTTTTTCCACGCATTTTTCTGCTCGTCATTCCAGATTCCGACATCACTGAGTGTTGCAAGACCTTCCTGAGAAACGGCTGTACATTCGGTAAGAATCAATGCGGCTCCGCCAACGGCACGGCTTCCCAGATGTACAAGATGCCAGTTGCCAGGAACGCCATTTTTTGCGCTGTATTGCTGCATCGGAGACAGAACGATTCTGTTTTTCAACTCCATTTCGCGGAGTTTTATGGGTGTGAAAAGATTCATTTTTGTTACGTTTTAAAGTGATTTTAAAAATATTTCAGCCTCAGCCAAAGATTGTTTGATGATTGTTTTTGTTTCGCCGAGACTTTTCTCTGAAGCTGGGTTCTGTTCTGTTGTCGTTTCCAAAACATTTAATTTTTCCTCTAAAAATGGCAGTAAACCCATTATTGCTACACTAGATTTGAGGTCGTGGGCTCTGAGTTTTACCGTCGTGAAATCTTGATTTTCATAATCTGATTCCAGTTCTGCCAAATGTGCGGGAATATTGTCTAAAAACTGTTGGGTAACCGTTTTCTCAAAAGATGTGTCGCCGCCGCTTATTGACTGCATATACGTTAAATCAATATATTTAAAATCGGCTTTAGCATTATCTGAATTTAATTCTTTAGGCTGATATTCCTGCAATCCGAAGGTTGAAATCAATTTGAACAATTCCTCTTCTTTGATTGGTTTTGAAATATATTCGTTCATTCCCCGGCTCAGGCATTTTTCCCTTTCGCCAGCCAAAGCGTGCGCCGTCATTGCAATAATGGGAATATCCAACTTCAGAACTTCACGGATTTGCTGGGTTGCGGCGTAGCCATCCATTTTTGGCATTTGAATATCCATTAAGATTAAATCATAGGTTTGATTGATTAACTTTTCTACAGCTTCCAGACCGTTGGAAACAATGTCAAAATCTATATTCCACTGCAAGAGCAGATGTTTCATCAGACTTTGGTTGATTGCATTGTCATCTACCACGAGAACACGGAGCGGCACATTTGTTTTGTCTTTAAAATAATCTGAACTGACTGTTGAAATCTTGTTCAGCTGCTCTTCTGAAATATCATACGGGATATTGAAAATAAAGCTTGTTCCTTTTCCCTGTTCGCTTTTCACTTCAATATTTCCGTTTTGAAGGACAATTAAATTCTTGACAATTGAAAGACCTAAGCCTGTTCCTCCAAAATTTCGGGTGATAGAATCTTCGCCCTGGTTGAAACGTTCAAAAACTTCATTCAGTTTTTCTTTGTCGATACCAATACCGGTATCTGAAATTTTAAATCCGAGGGTGATGTTTTTTTCGGTTTGAGAATGTTTAAAAACTTCAATATCAATTTTTCCCTGATGGGTAAATTTAATCGCATTTCCGATGAGGTTGACCAGTATTTGAGTCAGTCTTGTTGCATCGCCAATCAAAGTATCAGGAATCGAAGAGTCTACTTTGCAGGAAATCGTTAAACCTTTTTCTTTAGCACGCTCCAGGAATAATGTTTCCACAGAATTGATTAATCCATTAATGCTGAAGGTTCCGGGCGTGATTCTCATCATTCCCGCTTCAATTTTTGATAAGTCTAAAATATCATTGATAATCGCCATCAGATTTTCTCCCGACCGCTGAATGGAGGAAACAAATTCTTTCGAAGTTTCATCTAAAGGTCTTTTTTGCAGAAGATTGGTAAATCCTAAAATTCCGCTTAAAGGCGTACGGATTTCGTGGCTCATATTGGCGAGGAAATTCTCTTTAGTCTGTGCGGCAACCGATGCTTTTTTCTCGGAAACGTCTAATTCTTTAATTAATAAATGCTGTCTTCTGAACTGTCGGATGATGTGGTAGCCGATGATAGAACCACTGAGCACCAATAATGCAAGGAGTGAAATGTCATACATTTTTGCTTTGTTCCCCATTTCCGCATTTTTTCTGCTGAGGTCAGCCATTTGAAGTCTGCGGCTTTTGTAGATTTTTGCGGTGATGTCTGTAATTTCGTTCGATATTTTTCTCGCTCTTGGATTGGCAATAGAAGTCTGGTCATCCATATCACCGATAGAGTGGAAGCGGTGCAGGAGTTTTTCCTTGACTATTTTTTTGTCCATTGCCAGTTTGCCCAGTCTTTTGATGAGTTTATCTTCTGTGGCATCTGCGTTGTCTTTTGAAAGGGAATCCAGGAAGTTTTCTACTTCGTCAATTTTCTGATCGACACCGTTCAGATGGGTCGTATCGTTGGTAGCGATGGACGCCCGGATTCTGCTTTCCACGCCCAGAATGTCACGGTCTATTTCACGCAAGTGATTGCTGGAACTGAGCTCGTGAAGAAGAATATTGTTGTTTTTGATGAGTTCCTTCGTATTTCTTGCCGAATTAATTTGCACTGCAATCAACAATATGGAGTCTGCAATGAATGTCAAAACAATCAAGGAATCGCAGTCACACTACTTTACAAATGGCGCAAAGAGTACGAAGAATTTGGGGAAGGTAGCTTTCCCGGGAATGGCAATTTAAAACTTACACCCGAACAGGAAAAAATCCACGAACTAGAGAAAAGACTCAAAGATGCAGAGTTAGAACGTGATATATTAAAAAAAAGCAATCGGCATCTTCTCAAAGAGCGGTCGATGAAATATAAATTCATACAAAATAATGAATGTATATTCCCGATTGAAAAGATGAAAAGGAAGCTAAAATTATATTAGAATTGTTATATTTAGTATCAAAAAGTTATAATAAAACAAAGTAAAAAAAATACTAGAACCTTAATGAGATTTCAAACCATACTTCAATGCTGATGAAGTCTCTGATGTAGCACTTTTAGGCTGTATATTTTAGATAGGCTAAAGATTTCAAGTGAAAAAATTCAAACCATAAAATATCAGGCTTTAACAGTTTGATAAGTAATTTGTTATGCCTATAAAAAAGAGACAACTATTTGATAGTTGTCTCTTTAAGTGACCTCGACAGGATTCAAACCTGTAACCTTCTGAGCCGTAATCAGATGCGCTATTCAGTTGCGCCACGAGGCCTTATTTAAAGGTTTGCAAATATAAGACTTTTTTAGTTTCTTTGAAAGATGAAACTGAAATTTTTACTTTTTATTGCGTTTTTATCGGTAATCTCCTGTAAACAAGAGATAAAAATATCGTCATCAGATGTTGTTTCTTTGTCTTCAAAACTGAATTTTAAAGAAGATAAAGAAAATCTGCACTTAGAATCGGGAAAATTTAAATATGATTTTAAAAATAATCAGCTTCCCTTTAAAAAAGTAATTCTGCTAAATTCAAGTTTGCTGGGTTTTATTTCTGGGATTGATGCCGAGAACACAGTGATCGGAGTTTCTAGTCCTGAATATATTTATTCTTCAAAAATTAATGATTTAATTGCTCAACGGAAAATTCAAAATGTAGGAAACGAACAAAAATATGATGTTGAAAAAATTATTTCTCTAAAGCCTGATGCAATTTTTACAAACTATATTGCAAGCTTCGACAATACTTATCAACTCCTGAAAAACAATGGAATTCAGGTGATATTCTTAGATGAATATATGGAGCAAAAGCCTTTGGAGAAAACCGCTTACCTCAAACTTTTCGGAAAACTTTTTGGAAAAGAACAATTGGCGGAAAAAAAATATTCAGAGATTGAGAAAAATTATAACGAATTAAAAAAATTAGCTTTAACATCAAAATCGCAGCCGCAGGTCCTGGCCAACGAAATGTATGGTGATATTTGGTATTTGCCGGGCGGAAAAACGTTTACTGCAAATTATATTGCTGATGCTAACGCAGATTATATTCTTAAAGATAATGCTGAAGAGAAAGCCGTAACCATGAGCTTTGAAGAAGTGTACGCAAAATCCAAAAAGACGCAATATTGGGTAAACGCAGGGAATCATCTTTCAAAACAAGAGTTACTAAATATCAATCCTTTTTACAGTAAACTTGAGGTTTTTAATAAAGGTAAAATTTATGGTGTTAATGCAAAAGAAAAGCAAAAAGCAAACGATGTTTTTGAAAGTGGAGTGGTGCGTGCAGATTTGGTTTTGAAAGATTACATAAAAATCTTTCACCCAGAGCTTTTGCCGGATTATCAGCTCACTTACATGAAAGAATTACGATAGGTCTCAGGAATTTTATATTTTTGCAGTAGTTTTTAGCTTATGTGGAAGAAAATAAAACAATTCATTTTCATCGTTCTTATTCTGAACGTTGTATTTATCATCTGGGGAAGGTTTTTTAATCCGCCCATCACGATTACACAAATCGGTGGTCTTTTCGAATACGGAAAGCTCAATCGTGACTATATTTCTTATGACGAAATGGGAAGTAACGTCAAAAAAGCAGTCATTGCATCAGAAGATCAGAAGTTTTTTAATCATAATGGTTTCGATTACACAGCGATTGAAAAGGCAATGAAAAACAACGAAAAAGGCAAAAAAATTCGTGGCGGAAGTACCATTTCTCAGCAGACCGCAAAAAATGTTTTTCTTTGGCAGGGCAGAAGCTGGATCAGAAAAGGGTTGGAAGCGATGTATACTTTCATCATTGAAAAAGTTTGGTCTAAAGATATTATCTTAGAAAGATATCTTAACTCTATCGAAATGGGGCAGGGCGTTTTTGGCGTTGAAGCGGCTTCACAGTATTATTTTGGAAAATCTTCAAAGGATCTTTCAGCTTCAGATGCAGCGTGGATTGCTGCAGTTTTGCCAAACCCGAAAAAATATGATCCGAAAAATCCGTCAGCTTATTTGAGGAAGAAACACAATTGGATCTTGAGACAAATGAGAAATGTAAGTTTGAAATAGTATCTTTGTACTAATGAAATTTCTCAGTACTAGTACAAAAAATTTTGAATCTGTTCTTAAAAAATATTTTTCTTTTAAGAATGAAACCCTTTCTCTGGAACCTTTTGCCGAGTTTCTTGAAAGCATAAAGAAGGCCGATTTTACCGACGTTCTCAATTATTTTAAGGCAAATTCTGCTATAACTGATCATTTCAAATACTATATCAGCAATATTTTTGATGGCAGACCTTTCAATTTATCATTAACCGAGGCTAATATTTTATCTGAAAATGCCTTTTTTCCTGAATTAAAAAAAAGAATTCTTAATAAAGTTTTGCCACCCGTAGAGAATGAAAAGACGGTTTGGTACATGGTTGACAATATCAGTTTCAGACCTAAAAAAGATCTCGAATATCTCCATAATCTTCCTGAAAATGAGATGGATGAGTTTTTACAGATTCTCGGAATTTCAGATTTTATTCAAAAACCAAAAGTCAAAAGAGAACTTATTTTCTCAATGAATATTCTCTCTTGGCGTGTTACCGGGATGGCTTTGGATGTTGAGGTCGTGAGAATGGCTCCCGAGTACAGAAATTTTGATAACCCATTTTTAGCTTTACAAAAAGAACTTGAAACGTTAGCTGAAGAGTTTAAAATTAATCCGGAAATTCAGCTAAACTCAAAAGACAGCAGATACAAACAGATTAAAATTTATACCGAACAGTGTCTTGATTTTGTCAATATCGCATTTAAAAATTCATCTAAATATGGTATTTCGGGTAAAATTAATCAGGCACTTTTAAAAATTCGTCAACAGACACAAAGAATTTATGAGATTGTACAATTGTTGGTTATTGATAGCGATTCAGATGTTATTATTAAATCTAAACAATTGATGTTTAATGTTTTGAGTTATAAATCTCATAAGAATAACATCTCTGAACTTTTCAACGACAGCACGAGAATGATTTCTCATCTCATCACGAATCATACTGCAGAAACCGGAAGCCACTACATAACATCCAACCAGAAGCAATACATGAAAATGTTTTACAAAGCGAGTGGTGGTGGAATCATCGTTGGGGCGTTGTGTGTTCTTAAAATGCTGTACGGTTTCATGCCTGGAAGTGACTTTTTCCATGCGTTTTTATATTCATTAAATTACGCAATGGGATTTGTGATGATTTATTTGATGGGGTTTACCTTGGCAACAAAACAGCCTGCAATGACGGCTGCGACGATGACGAAAGTGCTTTCTGAACAGGGAAATACGAAAAGAAATAATACCGAATTTGCAGATTTGGTTTCCAAACTATTCAGAAGTCAGTTTATTGCATTTGTCGGGAATGTTTTATTGGCTTTTCCGGTCGCTATGGCAATTATTTATGGTTTGGATGTCTTTTTCTCTCAAAACCTGGCGGTTGAAAAATCCGAAAAATTATTGAAAGATCTAGATCCGTTTAATTCAAAAGCGATTCTTCATGCAAGTATTGCTGGTTTTTATCTTTTCATTTCGGGAATTATTTCTGGAAACATTGGGAATAATTCTATTTTCTTTCAGATTCCGGACAGGATTGCAAAAAACCAGTCGATTAAAAGAGTTTTTGGGGCAAAATTTGCTAAAAGCCTTTCAAAGTATTATGCAAAAAACTGGGCCGGAATTGTTTCTAATTTTTGGTTTGGTGTTTTCCTTGGGGCAACGGCGCCTATTGGTTTGTTTTTCGGATTAGATCTCGATATCCGTCACATTACTTTTGCTGCAGGAAACTTTGCATTAGGCTTGTATGGGAAAGATTTTAGTGTAGATTCTTACACGTTTTGGTTGGCGCTGCTTACGGTTTTCATCATCGGATTCTTCAACTTTTTGGTCAGTTTCAGTTTATCGATGTTTTTGGCATTCAGATCAAGAAAATTGAATTTTGGTGAAGTAAGTGAGATTTATAGTGAGATTTTTAGGTATTTCTTGAAAAATCCGTTGAAGTTTTTCATTCCGTTGCGTTCTAGTTTTGATCATAAAACGTCTAATATGATGCACAATACAATTCCTACAAAATCTGAAGATCAGTAAATTTTTCTTCACCAAATTTGTCCTGAAACTTTTTGAGATAAAAGCTTTTTCGCATTTTAAAATCATTTTTCAAGAGTGGAGAATCAATTTTAATGATAATTATTTTATCTTCAATATTTACGCTTTCAATTTCATTAAATAAACTTTCATCCAGATATTCTTCAAGAAAATCTTTGATCTCAAAAGCCACTAGTTTATCTTCAAAACCATAAATTCTGGCAAATGATTTAACCAGTTCTGAGGATTGAAATTCACGTTTTTTATTTCTCTTCATTACCTCAAATCTCAAAAATTATACTTTCCTCATTAATCTTTTTTACCACACTTTCTGTACGTTCTCTATGAGTATCTGTAATAAAAATCTGTCCGAAATTTTCCTGATTCACCAGTTTTATCAACTGAGCAACACGAGTGTCATCCAATTTATCAAAAATATCATCCAATAAAAGAATCGGTGTTTTTCCGGTAAGCTCTTTCACTAGACTCATTTGAGCTAATTTTAATGAAATTAAAAACGATTTCTGCTGTCCTTGAGAACCAATTTTTTTGATGAGAACGGAATCCATTTCAAAAAGTAAATCATCTTTGTGAATTCCTTTAGAGGTGTAGGTAAGCATTTTGTCGCGTTCTAAACTTTCTGCTAAAAGATCACGAAACTTTCTGTCAGGTTGAGCAGAGTCGAAGCCTTCCAACAAATGAGATTCATAAATTACTGAAACTGTTTCTTTTCCACCAGAGATAATTTGGTAAAAATTCTGAACAATAGGATTCAGTTTGGCTACAAATTCCTTTCTTTTTTCAAAAATTTTTGTTCCCGATTTGGTAATCGGGTCATCATAAATTTCCAATGAATCTTTATCCCATGTTCTGTTTTTTGCAAAATATTTAAGCAAAGCATTTCTCTGCTGAATCGTTTTCTGATACTGAATCAAATCAAAAAGATATCCCGAATCAGTCTGAGAAATCATAGAATCCAGAAACTTTCTCCGACTTTCCCCGGAATCTGAAATCAAATTAGAATCATAAGGAGAAATCATCACACTTGGCAAATAACCGATGTGGTCTGCCATTCGGTCGTAGCTTTTGTCATTCTTTTTAATGACTTTTTTTGCTTCTTTTGGTTGGGAAATCTTGATGATATCTTCGCTGTCATCATTTTGAATTTCAGCATCAATGGTGAAGAAGTCTTCATCTTTTTTGATGTTGTTGGTGTCTGTATTTCCCAAGAAGCTTTTTCCTACAGAAAGGTAATGTAGAGCATCGAGAATATTGGTTTTTCCGGCACCGTTATTTCCCACAAAACAGTTGATTTGCGGAGAAAACTCAAACTTTTTTTCAGAATGGTTTTTAAAATTGTAAAGAGTGAGCTTGTTGATGATCATTTGTCAAAAATACTCCATTATTATTAAAAATAAAAAAGGAAGTACAGAACAGGTTTCTACTCCGAAAGAAAAATAAAGGTCATCTCGTTTACTTTCAGAGAAATAGATGAGAATAAACGTGATGATTGAAGCTAAGAAAAAGCTGGTAGAAAACTCAGTTTTAAGATAAAATGCAGATAAAATTGCTGAGACAAAAACCAATACATACGCAAGATATTTTGTGTTTTGAATTCCAATTAATTTAGGAAACGTCTGAACGGTATCGCTTTTCATATCGCGGATATCAAAAGGTAAAACGAGTGCAGTAATAAACAGAAAACTGATCAGGAAAATAGGTAAACTGAATTCGGGTAAAGTGAGCCAGCAATTCATTAAACCCCAGACCAAACCCACGTAAAATACTTTCAGTAAAGGTATTTTACGGATGTACGTTTCCAGGAAAAAACTGTTGTACAGCAATCCTAATACTACAATAACAGACCATTTTACCAGACGTATTTCGTTATGATTAAAGATGATTAAAGCGGCAGAAATAATTCCTGTAATAACATTTAACAAGAAAATTTTGTAAAAATATTTTGTGTTTTGATACTTCGTATAAAGATACCCGCTGAAATAGGTGATAAATATCAAAAGAACAGAAGGAAAGCGGAATGTATTTTGCTCAAGCATGAAAAATACTGCAAAAAAAGTTCCCATTAAGGATACGTAAAGTTGGCTGTCTATGACAGTTTTTTTCAGTACTTTTAAGCAATTCATTTAGTAAAAATAACACTTATGCAAAGATATTTCAAGATTTTGTTCCTATTCCTTTTGTTGTTGAGTTTTTCATTGGTTTTTTCACAAAATTACTATGATCAGCAATGGAAAAAAGTACAAGAAAGTACTGGTAAAGGTAATTTTAAATCTACTCTGCCTACTATTTTAGACATACAAAACCAAGCCATGAAAGAAAATAATGCTCTGCAATTGATTCGCTCTCTGAAAGCGGAATTTAGTATTGTGAATCAGACTTCAGATGATGATAAAAATGATTCGGCTTCAAAGTTTTTTGTAAAACTGCAAAATGCAGAAAAGAAACTGAAAGGTGATGATCTTTTGGTGTATAAGGTTTTGTTGTCTGGTTTTATGTTCGATTATTATAATGAGCATTCATGGGAAATCAACAGCAGAACCAATATGAATTCTCAGGATGTTTCGCAAATTGAAACGTGGAGTAAGCTTGATTTTAAAAACTATTTAAACAAAAATTTTAAAGAGTTAGACGAACAAAGCCAAGCAATGAGAAAAGTTTCTTTTGTAAAATATAAAGATACTTTTTCTAATACGAATGATGTTGCCTATTTTCCGACTTTGCTGGATTGGTATTCACTGAAAAAAGTGAGTTTTTTATCTGATAACGGATTGTTTACTAAAAATGAATTAACTGAAAACAGAAATACAGTTAATACAATTTTTGATGAATTAATAGCTCAAAATTCAGGAAATTCTAAGTTGTACTTTATGCATCAGAAGTTGTCAGAGAATTGCCAGTTTACCCACTGTAAAGATAAATTAGAGCAACTTCAAAAATTAGTTAAATCTAATGTTGATGGCGATTACAAAGTTCTTGTGATGGAAGAAATAATGAATGAACTGGTGACGAAAGATAAGATTAAAGAAGCTTTGGAGATAACAACTCAAGCGAAATCTAAATTTCCAAAATCAGCTTTTTTAAATAATATTAAGAATAGAGAAAACGCTATTTTAAATCCGTATTTAAGTATAAAATATGAAGAGCAAACTCAGCCGAATCTTCCTATTCATCTGGTTGCAGAATATAAAAATGTTTCGGAGTTTTCGGTGAATATTTATGAAGTGAAAGATGATCTTTTATCTTTTATTCAGTATGCTAAAAATCCGTATAACAATGCTTTTTCAAAGATTAAAAAGAGCTTATTGAGAAAGGAAACTTTTAATTTGGCTGATTCTAAAGATTATCAGCTTCGCAAAACTTCGTTTGAGATAAAGCCGTTGCCGTCAGGAATGTATGTTGCAGAATACTTGGTTGAAGGGGCAGACGAGAAAAATTCGGATTCCAGACAGAATTTCCACTTTTTAGTTTCAGATTATAAAATTATTTATCAGACTAAAAATGATAGAAACCAACTTTCTAATGAATTGAAATTGGTCAGTGCTGAAAATGGTAAACCAATCAGTAATGAAAATTTGATTTTCCATGAGTTTGTGCAGAATAAAGCCTTAAATAAAGTTAACGGAAAAACAGATGAGAAGGGAGTTTTTAAGTTTCCTGCTACAACAAACAACGATTATTACAGAACTTTTTTAGTTCAGCAGCAGAAAACCAATGATTTTCAGATAATGGAAGTGTATGGAAATCAATCTAATGAAGCTGTAAATTACGAGGTGAATAATCTGGAAAAAGCTCAGATATTTTTAGACAGAGCTATTTACAGGCCAGGACAAACTGTTTATTTTAAAGCTATTAATACTAAATCTCTTGGTCAAAAAGAAAACGTTATTTCTAATCTGAAACAAAGAATTACACTGAAAGATTCTAACGACGAAGAGTTGAGTTCACAGGATTTTACTACAAATGAATTTGGTTCTTATCACGGAAGTTTTATTTTACCGAAAGGAAAATTGAACGGACAATTTACTCTGTCTGTGAATAAAGGCGATGATGATATGCAATATTTGGGTGTGGCATATTTTCGGGTAGAAGAATACAAACGTCCGAAATTTGAAGTGACATTTGATCCTGTAAAAGATGAGTACAAATACGGACAGACTATTGAACTGAAAGGAAAAGCCATTATGTTTTCCGGAGTTGCCCTTAGTAATACTAACGTTAATTACGAAATTAAAAAGCAGAATATCATATGGAGATATTTCCCATGGTATCCCAACGATAACGATAATGAGAACTCGATTCTTGGTGAAGCAAAAACCAATGAAAAAGGAGAGTTTACCATAAAATTGGACCTTAAAAAAGATGAAAAATTAGAAGGGATTCAAATTGATAATTACCAGATCAGTGCTTCGGTAACCGACATCAATGGCGAAACTCAAACGGCAAATACCAACCTGAAGGTGGCTTCAGTTTCTCATTACATAAAAGCTGATGATATTAAAAATACTTTTGCCGATGAAAATGTGAAGTTGAAAGTTGAAACCAAAAATTATAACGAACAAAATCTTAAAAAAACCTATCAGGTTAAATTATCAAAACTGGAAGCTCCAAGCAGGATTTTCAGAAGCAATTTTAAAAATGAAATTCAGAATCTTCCGAAATTTTCTAAAGAAGAATTTATCAGCAAATTCCCACATGATTTATATGATAAAAATGATGAATTGAAAAATTGGAAAACTTTGTCTGTCATTCTGAATGGAGTGAAAAAAAGTGAAGAATCTCTTGACCTTGGAAAACTTGATGCCGGAGATTATCAGTTGGATTTGTATAATATTGAAGGCAAAGACACTATAAAATCTTCTCAGAACTTCAGTGTTTGGGATAAAAAATCTTTGAAACCTACTCAGAAAACTTTCTTAACAGTTTTGGAACCAAAAGATGAATTTTCAAGAGGGGAAAAAGCGAAAATCTATGTGTATTCTGCAATTCCTGATGCTTTGGTTAATGTTTTTGTGCAGGATGGTTCCGGAAAAACGATCTCTGAAGTTCAAAAATTTAAAAGTGGAATTTTAGAATATTCGGTTGATGTTCCGAAAGAAAAAAATGTGACCAATTTGAATATTCAGTTTCAAGTTGTTGCTTTCAATGATATTCAAACTGAAACGGTTAATTTAAAAATAAAAGATACTGAACAGCCTTTGGAAATAGAAACAGTTACATTTAGAGATAAATTAGAACCCAATTCTAAAGAAAAATGGATAGTGAAAGTTGTTGGAACTGACAAAGAAAAAATCAACGCAGAAGTTCTGGTCAATATGTATGATAGGTCTTTAGATCAGTTTGCTGTGAATACTTTTGGTTGGGAAAAATTGTATATGCCGTATTCATATATTAGTTCTTACGAGTTTGAGCAATATCTCATGGAAAAAAGTTTTCAAATGAGAATCAAATATTATAATGGTAAGTATGTAGATGTACCACAGTTCAATTGGTTTGATAGAAATGTAATGTATGAATTGCAAGGTACAGCAGCAGGGATTTCTGTGAAAAATAGCGCTGCTCCAGCGCCAATGGTTGCAGCAAAAAAATCAAGTTCTCCAACAATGAGATTAGAATCTATGAGAATGGATGATAATTTAATTGATATTGTGAACTCTGGCAGGCAATTACCTAAGGAGCAAAAGATTCAATATACAGATGTATTGGATATAGCTCTTGATGAGAATGGATTGCCACTTATGAATGAAATCCCAGTCCGTCAAAATCTCAACGAAACTGCCTTCTTTTACCCCGATTTAAAAACAGATTCTGAAGGAAATGTCAACTTTGAATTTACTTCTCCTGAAGCTTTGACAAAATGGAAATTAATGTTCCTTGCGCATACAAAAGACGCAAGAGCAGCGACTTTAGAAAAAGAAGTGGTAACGCAAAAGGAATTTTCTGTTACACCAAATTATCCAAGGTTTTTGAGAGAAGGAGATGAACTGAATTTACAGTCAAAACTTTCCAATTTAACGAGCAAAAAGTTAAACGGTTCTGCACAACTGCAGATTCTCGATGCTTTCACCAACGAAGATATTTCAGATAAATTTGGGTTGAGTTCGTTGACGGCAGTTTCCGGTTATAATAAAGAACAGGCTTTTTCATTAGACGAAAACGGAAATTCAGCGTTAACATGGAAAGTAAAAGTTCCTAGTAACGTTTCTTCAATCATTCTGAAAGTGGTTGCAAAAGCCGGACAATATTCTGATGGCGAACAAAAAGCAATCGCTATCCTTCCAAACAGAATGCTGGTGACAGACGCTTTACCAATTTTCGTAAAAGAAGGTGAAACAAAAACTTTTGTTTTAGAAAATCTTAAAAATACCAATTCAACGACGATTTCAAATGTTTCAAATACGTTGGAGCTGACGACGAATCCGATTTGGGAGATTATGTTTGCACTTCCAAGTCTGAAAAATGACCAGAATAATTCTGCTGATGTGATTTTTAATAAATGGTTTGCTGATGTTTTGGCTTCGGAAATTTTTAAAGCCAATCCGAAACTGAAAACGGTCTTTGAAGAATATCAAAACAAAGGATTATTAAATTCAAATCTTGAAAAAAATCAGGAGCTGAAACAATTGTTGCTGGAAGAAACTCCATGGGTTCTGGAAAGTAAAAATGAAGAAGAGCAGATGCAAAAACTGGCATTGTTGTTTGATGCCAATACCATGAAAAATTCAATCAATCAGGATTGGGATGATTTCAAAAAACTGCAAAATCCGGATGGTGGTTTCTCCTGGTATCAGGGTTATCCGAGTTCTTACGGAACGTCGCTGTATATTCTTAAAAATTTAGGAAAAATCAACGTTTGGTTAAAAGATAACGGGAAAGATTATCAATCTTCAGAACAAAAAGAATTGGTGGCGAAATTGGTTTCTTATGTTGATAATGAAATCAATAAAGACTATGACACTTCGGCTAAGCTCAGTGCAGGCAAAGAAAATGTTATCAATAACTGGACTTTAGATTATCTCGATACTCGAAACTATTGGGAAAAACAATATCCGTTAAAAGAAAAAGGAGCAACTCTGAAATCTTTGGTTAAACAAAAAGCCAAAACAACGAAAATCACTGATTTTACATTCTTCGGATTGCATCGTGTAGCCTTGTTGATGAGCGACTATGGCTTGAAAGATGTTTCAGATAGATTATTAAATTATTTAAAAGAAACTTCTGTAGATTCAAAAACGCAAGGTGTTTATTGGAAACAAAATCTGGATGATTGGGGTTGGTTCAGTTCGAAAGTGGTGAATCATGCAGGAGCTTTGGAAGCTTTCAATAAACTGAAACCAAACGATACTAAATTTATTGAAGAAATGAAAATCTGGTTGATCACACAGAAAGAAGTGAATTCCTGGGGAAGTTCAAGAGGTACTTCGGAAGTGATTTTTACGATTTTGAATTCAGGGAAATCTTGGACATCAGCGGACAGCGATAAAGCAACGATTTTTTGGGGCGGAAAAGAATTAAAACCGGAAACTCAGGCAACAGGTTATGTGAAATCAACTTTGAAAACCGATGTTTTAGATAAAAACTTAGCAAGCGTTACCGTTACAAAAGCAGGCGCAGGAATTGTTCAGGGTGGGTTATTCTGGCAATATTATGAAGATTTAGATAAAATAAAATCTTCTGAGAATTACATATCCATAACGAAAGAACTGTACAGAAAAATCAAAACAGTCAATGGCGAAGAATTGCAAAAGATATCTCTAGAAACGCCTTTGAAAGTTGGTGATAAAGTAACCGTAAGAATGATTTTAAACACTGACAGAGCAATGGAATTTATTCACATCAAAGATATGCGAGCTGCAGGATTTGAGCCTTTGGATGTCATTTCCGGCTATCAGTGGAAAAATAATTTAGGATATTATCAGTCGACAAAAGATGCTTCTACCAATTTCTATATTCAGTACATGCCGAAAGGGAAATATGTTTTTGAATATGATTATGTTGCGAATGCATTCGGAAAGTTCTCAAACGGAATTACTACCATACAAAACTACTATGCCCCGCAGATGAATGCCCACACAAAAGGGACAAACGTTGAAATAGCGGAATAGTTTTTGACTGTGAGGAATTGATCAATTTAAATACATTAATTATGAAATTTTTAAAAGCAATATCTGTAGTTTTAATGATATTGTTCATCGGGAATGTTTCGGCTCAGAAGAAAAAAGAAAAATTTGAAAAGCTTCAGATCAATATGTTTCCAAAAGCTAAAGAAGGCTTTAAACAAGTGTATATCCAATTGCCTGTTGCAAAAAATGAGAATGATTTAAAAGTCGAGTTTTTTGTTGGTGCAGAAAAATTACTCGATTGCAACAAACATTTTCTGATGGGAAAAGTGACTACTCAAGATTTACAAGGTTGGGGTTACAACTATTATGAAGTAGAATCCAATGGTGAAACAGGTGGAACTTTGATGGGTTGTCCGGATCAGAAAAAGACGAAGAAATTTGTCTCTCTTCAACCTGAAATTGTAAGATACAACAGTAAATTGCCTTTGGTTTTTTATGTTCCTAAAGATTTGGAAGTTCGTTACAGAATTTTACGTCCCGATGCTGCGATGAAAAAAGCAGTTCAGAAATAGATTTTAACTACCTTAAAATAATAGCTCCTCACAGATTTTGTGGGGAGTTTTTATTGAGATTTGAAGCAATGAGTGTTCAATAATTCACAATTGAAGATTGAAAACAATTTTTAAAATCAGCTGAAATAATATTATATTTGTTTATATACAATTTAATAAGCTATGGAAAACGTATTTGATGCGAAAGACGCTCAGAATTACATCAATAGGATAAATAATTTAGTGGAAGATACACACGGTTTGTGGGGCAGAATGACCGTTGATCAGATGTTGGCGCACTGCTGTATCACTTACGAAATGGTTTATGAACCAGAAAAGCATAAAAAACCGGGTGCGATTGCAAAATTTATTTTAAGAAGATTTGTAAAACCAAAAGTGGTGGGTGAAAAAGCCTATCCTAGAGATTCTCCGACGGCACCGCAGTTTGTGATCACAGGAAGAAGAAATTTCGATGATGAAAAGAAAAGACTGATTGGTTTTATTCAGAAAACACAGCAATTGGGAGCATCAGCTTTTCATGAGAAAGAGTCTTTTTCTTTTGGTAAACTAAAATCAGACGAATGGAACAATATGTTTGCAAAACATTTGAATCATCATTTGTCTCAGTTTGGTGTGTAATAAGATCATTATTCATCAATAGAAACGGGCTTTAGCCCGTTTACAGAAAGCATAAATTCTTTTGGCTTTAGCCTAAATTTATTCAATTTTAAGAATACAAAACCATGAAAAAATTTTTATTATTTCTCATTTTTATTTCCAACTTTGTTTTTGCCCAAATGCCGAATATTTCAAATGTCTGGCTGAATCAGTCAAAACCCTATATCGGAACAATTGGCAATGAAAATGAAACCATTAAACTTAAAATAGAAATTTCTGAACAGAATAAAAAAAATGATCAGGAATACTTTGTTTCAGGATATTCTGTGGTTGACAATAATACTTCGAAATATGAAGGTAAATTAACCATTACTAAATACAAAGACGGTAAGAAAAAAGGAGTTGTTTTTGGCGATTATGAGCTGGTAGAAGAAAATAAAGGCAAACATTCAGGAATTTTTACAGGAAAATTCATCTATACTTTTAAATGGAATAAAAAGACAGAAAAGATAGAAAATCCGTACATCGAATTCATTGGAAACTGGAAAAGTTATGATGGAACTTTAGATTTTAAAACAAATCTGAAAAATCAATAATCATGTTAAGAGTCGTTTTAGGAGTTATTGCAGGAATTATTACCGGATCTCTTTGTGTTTGGGGAGTAGAAACGGTCAATCATCTTTTGCACCCTTATCCCGCAGACATGAAGGCGAATGATATAGAAGCTTTTAAATCATATATTGAAAATTTACCGTTCTTAGGCAAATTTATGGTTATTGTAGGATATGCTTTGGGAGCTTTGGTCTCAGGTTTTATTTCTACAAAAATTGCAAAAAACGGAAAACCTACAGCGGCAATTATTTGTGGACTTATTTTCCTTTCTTTCACAATTTACAACATGATGGTTTTGCCAACTCCAATCTGGTTTTGGGTTTTAGGAATCTTGGTTTGGGGATTGGTTTTAGCAGGGTATAAATTGGCTTCAACTAAGAAATAGCTACTAATTCACGAATTTAATCTTCAATATTTTTATTTTGAATTAAAATTTCAACCAGATTTCAATTATAAAAATTAGTGAATTCGTGGCATAAAAATAATTTTTAGGTTTAAAATAAAACATCAAAATATGAAATTAGGAGCATTCTCCATCAGCTTAAGTGTAAAAGATTTAGAAAAGTCTAAAGATTTTTACGAAAAATTAGGCTTCACCACGATGGGCGGAAGTATGGAAAGCAATTATCTCATTATGAAAAACGGGACTACATTGATTGGGCTTTTCCAGGCAATGTTTGACGGGAATATGCTGACATTCAATCCGGGCTGGGATGAAAATGCCCAAAACCTGGAAGCTTTTGACGATGTAAGAGAAATTCAAAAACATTTGAAAGAAAACCAAGTGACATTAGAAAAAGAAGCCGACGAAACAACTGCCGGTCCCGAACATATTTTCCTGAAAGATCCCGATGGAAATATGATTTTGATAGACCAGCACAGATAATTAAAATGAGTAATGAGTAATGATTGATAAGTAATAGAATAACATATTTTAACTATCAACTATCAACTATCAACTATCAACTATCAACCAAAACAATAAACACAAAAACTTCTAAATAAAAATTATGGCAACAGTAAACGTTTATCTTACATTCAACGGAAATTGCAAACAAGCATTTGAATTTTATAAATCTGTCTTTGGCGGTGAATTTCCATACATCGGAACTTTTGGCGAAATGCCTCCGCAGGAAGGAAAAGAAATGCCTGAAGAAGAAAAAAACAAAATTATGCATGTTACACTTCCGATTTCTAAAGAAACCGTTCTTATGGGAAGTGATACAGGCGGAGAATGGGCTTCAGATCTGAAAGTGGGAAACAATTTTTCAGTTTCGATCAATGCGGATTCTAAAGAAGAAGCAGATAAATTATTCAATGGATTATCTCAGGAGGGACAAGTGACCATGCCTCTTGCAGATACTTTCTGGGGTGCTTATTTTGGAATGTTTACCGATCAGTTCGGCATCAATTGGATGGTTAATTATGATGACCCTGCGAAAATGCAGCAACATCCTTAATATTTATTTTTGAATTAAAATACAAAAGCAAACCGACACTTATTTTGTCGGTTTTCGTTTTAAATATTTAAAAAATCTTAGCGTTCTTTGTTAAATGGAACGCCTTTGCGAATTTAAAACAGTTAGTTGTTAAAAAAGTCTTAGCGGACTTTGTGTTAAAAGAAGCATGATAAAACAATTAATATTAAAAATTAAAAAAAACAAAAAAATGAAATTCACAATTGAAGAAATCAAAGCAGCACACCAGAAAGTAAAAAGCGGAGCAGATTTTCCTAAATACATTCAGGCTATAAAAAATCTTGGCATTTCGCATTACACGGCTTATGTTTCAGACGGAAATACAGAATATTTCGATACAGAAAATCATGCTGCGAAAACCGGAAGTAAATATGAAACTTTGAAGATTTCAGAGAACTTAAATCTTGAAAATTTTAAAACTCAGTTAAAACTCCATCAGCAAGGCGGCACAGATTACATGACATTTTGCAAAGATTGCGCAGAAAATGGAGTAGAAGGCTGGAAGATGGATTTGAACCAAATGATCTGTACTTATTTTGATAAAAATGGAAAAAATATTTTAGAAGAAAAAGTTCCTTTTTAATTTCAAATTTTATTCTGAAAATTTTAAAGTTCGATTTATTATTTGTTATTATTGATTAAAATTATTAAATTTGATATTTTGATAGATGACAATAATAAAGAATTAAAAATGAAGGTTTTCAGGTGGTTAATGCTCATTATTTTTATAGGTGTTTCCACCTATTCGTTTGCACAAGATAACAGCCTTGGTGCTTGGTATATGTATTTTGGGAATAATAAAATCAGTAAAAAACTGAATTTTCATAACGAAATTCAATACCGAAATTTTGATGGAATTGGTGATTTAGAGCAGCTTCTCATCCGCACAGGAATTGGTTACGACTTAACTGAAAATAACAACAATATTTTATTAGGTTATGGCTTTATTTTGAGCCAGCCTTACATTAAAGGTGAAAAAACAGAGAATATCGAGCACCGTATTTTCCAGCAATATATTACGAAACAGAAATTTGGAAGATTCAATCTTCAGCATCGTTACCGTCTGGAAGAGCGTTTTTTACAGGACGATTTCAGAATGAGATTCCGTTATTTATTAGGTTTAAATATTCCGGTTACCAATAAAGAAATGCTTCCAAAAACGCTGTATATTTCAGCTTATAATGAGATTTTTCTGCATGCAGACAGTCCGGTTTTCGATAGAAATCGCGTGTACGGCGCTGTAGGATTTGTCATCAATAAAAATATGAGAATTGAAGCGGGATACATGAATCAGATTCAGGAAAATAAAAACCGCGGCCAGATACAAATTGGTTTTTACAACAATATTCCATTTACAAGAAACTAAAATTAAATACCTTTAAAACACAAAAACTAAACAAATGCATTCAGGAAAAAGATTCAGCGCCATAGAATTTATAGTTTGGACTAAAAGAAGTATTTATGTTTTACTTATTTTGGCCATAATTCCTACACTTTTATATTATTTTGGTTTTACCTTTCTTTCATTTCCATGGCAGCCAATTGCAATTATGGGAACAGCGGTTGCTTTTATTGTAGGATTTAAAAATAATGCGAGTTACAGCCGTCTTTGGGAAGCCAGACAGATTTACGGAGCAATTATCAATGACAGCAGGAGCTTTGGGTATATTTTAAGAGATTCTCTTTCAGGTAAAAATCCGGTTAAAGTAAAAGCAATGTTTGAACGTCATTATGCTTGGTTAACGGCACTTCGTTTTCAATTGAGAGAACCTAGAGCCTGGGAAATGATGAATGTTTCTCAGTTTAAAGAATATGCTAAAAAATATGAAATTCAGGAAAGAACTTTTAAAATAGAAGATGAACTGAAAAAATATCTCGCAGAAAACGAACTCAAATATATTTTAAGCAAAAAAAACCGTGCAACACAATTGATGGCTCTTCAGAGTAAAGAGCTTTCGGATGCTTATGCAAATGGTGAAATCAACGATTTTCAATGGTCGCAGATCAATCAGCAATTGGTGAAATTTACGGATGATCAGGGTAAGGCAGAAAGAATCAAGAATTTTCCATATCCAAGAAATTTCTCTTCGATTACCACGTATCTTCTGATTTTGTTCATCGTTTTTGTGCCTTTCGGTTTGGTGAAAGAATTTGCAAAAATGGGCGACGGAACCATGCTGGAAAATTATACGTTATGGTTTAATATTCCGTTTTCTCTTTTGGTGACCTGGTGTTTTCACACTTTAGACAGTGTAGGCGAAGCATCGGTAAATCCTTTTGAAGGAAGCCCGAATGACGTTCCGATTACGCAAATAAGCCGCACGATAGAGATTGACATGAGAGATATGCTGGATGAAAGCAATCTTCCGCCTGCAATTACTCCGATTAATCAGATTGTATTATAAAGAGCTGTGAGTCAATCTGCGAACTCACATTAAGTTCATTTTAGTAATAAGAAAATAAAACAGAACCCATGATCCACACTTATGTTACCATATCCATTGCGGTCTTATTGTCTGTAATGATCCTTGTGATGATAGGGCAGAAGCTGAAAGTAGCATATCCTATTTTTCTGGTGATTGCCGGATTAATCATCAGTCTTGTGCCAGGAATGCCCCATATAGAAATCGAACCAGACTTGGTTTTTCTGATTTTCCTGCCTCCAATTTTATTTGAAGCGGCATGGTTTACCTCGTGGCAGGATTTTCATAAATGGCGAAAACAAATCTTTTCAATGGCTTTCGGGTTGGTATTTCTGACCTCAGTGGTCGTTGCATATCTTTCATCATCTATAATTCCGGGTTTAACTGTTGCGATGGGATTTCTGTTGGGCGGTGTGAACTCTCCTCCGGATGCGGTTGCGGCAACTTCTGTTTTAAAGCACATGAAAATTCCAAAAAAGATCACCAGTATTTTAGAAGGCGAAAGTTTGATTAATGATGCATCGAGTTTAATTGTATTTAAGTTTGCCTTAGCTGCAGTTATTTCCGGACAGTTTATCTGGAGAGATGCCATTGGTGATTTCTTTACGATGGCAGTTGGCGGAATTGCGGTTGGATTGGCAACGGGTTTAGTATTTGGATTTTTCTTAAGGTTAATTCCTTCCAACTCCAATATTGATACGATTTTTACACTGATTGTACCTTACATCATGTATATTGGGGCAGAACACTTTCATTTTTCCGGGGTCTTAGCTGTTGTTGCCGGAGGTCTTGTAATGTCATACAATTCGCATTGCTATCTCAGTCATACCTCAAGAATTCAGTCGGGAAATGTCTGGAGTGTCCTCATTTTCCTGATGAATACCATTATTTTCATCTTAATTGGTCTTGAATTACCGATTGTAGTTGCTGCAATGAAAGATTATACCATTTCAGAAGGAATATTTTACAGTATCGTCATTGGTGGGGCAATTATTTTAACAAGATTGCTGTACAGTTATTCCCTTATGTATTTTCCTTGGTTTTTATCGAAAAAGTTAAGGTCAGAAAATCCGAAACCCGATTGGCGGGAGCCTTTTATCATCAGTTTTGCAGCGATGAGAGGAGTGGTTTCATTGGCTGCGGCTCTCTCTATTCCTGCATTTTTACCCAACGGAGAGGCGTTTCCGCATCGTAATATTATTTTATTCGTGACTTTCGTGATAATTTTAATAACTTTAGTAGGCCAAGGTTTGATGTTGACGCCTATTTTAAAATTTTTAAAAGTTGATGATGCCGGAAGCGAATTGCCGGAAGAAAAGCAGGAAGCAATTCTACTGAAAAAATTAAAAGAGACAGCACTTCAGAAATTGACTACAGATTTTTCTGAATTATCTGAAAGCAATAGCCTCGTGAGACATCAAATTTACAAGCTGGAAAATGAAATGAAGTTAATTGCTGACAAAGCACAATGCATGGGCTCTGCAGTAGATTATGCATCCGCAATGAACGAAAACAAAGATGTTTTGAGGCAGGTTATTCAGGCGCAGAGAAACGAACTTCACCGCATGAAGCGTGATAAAATATTTGACGACCATGTGATGAGAACAATCGAAATGCAGCTTGATTTTGATGAAGCTAAAATTACAGGGTTCAGTCACTCTTAAATCATTGTTTCTCTTAAGATTTGGCTAAATTATATTTGGTTTAATTTAAAAAAAATCTAATTGAACTTTGCATTAAAATAAAAGTTAGGACAAAAACGCATTAAAAACATTCACATGGAAAATTCAATCATGATCAAAAAGAAAATCAATGCGCCCATTGAAAAAGTTTGGAAAGCATTGACCGATAAAAACGAATTTGCATCATGGTATTTTGATATTGCAGATTTTGAAGCCGAAGTCGGACAGTCTTTTGATTTTTATGAGCCGGGTGAAGAAAAAAAATATCTTCATACGATTGAGATCATTGAAGCTATTCCAAATCAAAAGTTGAAACACTCATGGTTTTATCCTACATTTTCTGATGAAAAAACTTTTGTGACATGGGATTTAGAGTCTGATGGAAACGGAACTTTTGTGACATTAACTCATGAAGGAACTGAAAAGTTAAAAGATTTAGGCGAGGGATTTGCTAAAGAAAGTTTCACCCAAGGTTGGAACGAAATTATCGGGCAAAGCCTTAAATTATATATGGAAAATTAATAATGAAATCGCTATGATTACTTTGATTGATAATACAAATGAAATAAGCTGATAACTTATTGCCTTAAAAAAAATATAAGGATTTATATATGAAATTTCATTCTCTGATGCCTGTCATTTGGACCAAAAATTTGGAAGAATCTATCGGATTTTACACTCATATTTTGGGATTTTCGCTCGTTGATGCCAACATCGAAGCGCATTGGGCTTTTTTGATGAAAAACAAAGTGCAGATCATGCTCACTTTACCTAATGAGCACGGAAATGCCAATAACATATGCTTTTCAGGTTCTTTTTATTTTAATATTGATGATGTTGACGAACTCTGGAAAGATTTGAATACGATCACAAAAATTTGCTATAAAATCGAAACTTTTGAATGGGGAATGCGTGAGTTTGCAATCTTTGACAACAACGGATATATATTACAATTTGGGCAAGCGGTCGACGAAATTAGTAAAGAGGAATAAATTTTGCTATTTTTGGAGAAATATTTTAGAAATTAGAATGAAAAATAAAATAATTACAGGCTTAGCAGCTCTTTTACTGTTTGTATCTTGTAAAAACGACGAAAAAATACTTAATTCATTAGTAGATTATAACAACTCGATGGAGGCAAAAGGGTATCATTTTGGTGATAAACTTGATCTTCCAAAAGAAGTTTTAGATAACGCAGAAACCATCAGTATCAGTTTTGGAGATAAAGAAACTTCAAATCTTGTGGTAGATTCAAAATATTTTACACTTGGAGATAATGCAGTCACTTTTAATATCAAAACAAAAGGTGGCGAGGTTTTAAATCAAGACGCAACAATCAATGTTTTCGCAAAAAATCCTGAAGTGAAGATGAATTACACTTTGGTTGCAGAATATCCTCACGATCCTAAAAGCTTCACAGAAGGTTTCTACATGGAAGGAAATACGGTTTATGAAAGTGTTGGACAAGAAGGCGCGTCTAAATTTATGACATATGAACTTGGAAGTGAAACTGTTACAAAAGAAGCTAAACAGCCGGATAATGTTTTTTCTGAAGGAATTTCGAGTCTTGGAAACAAAATATATCAGTTGACTTATAGAGATAAAAAGGGCTTTATTTATGATAAAAACTCTTTTGAACTGATCAGCGAATTTGCTTATCCAAACGTAATTGGTGAAGGTTGGGGAATGACAACTGATGGAAAATTTCTCATAGTTTCAGACGGTACAAAAAACATCTATTTCCTAAATCCAAATGATCCCTCAAAAATGGAGAAATTCATTTCTGTAGCAGGAAATTCTGAGGTTTACGATCAGATCAACGAACTTGAATATCATAAAGGATTTATCTACTCAAATGTATGGCATAAAAATATTATTCTTAAAATCAATCCTGCAAACGGTGAAGTGGTAGGTAAATTTAATTTATCTCAAATTGCCGACCAGTACACAAATGCTAATACAGAAAATGTGTTAAATGGAATCGCTTTCAAAGGAGATAATATGGTCATTACTGGTAAAAACTGGCCGAAAATATATGAAGTTGCGATTAAATAATTTAAAATTATTCTCAATTTCTTTTAAATAAAATAAAGTATGTAAATTGGTAGCGTTCCTTTGGGGCGCTATCGTTGGTAAAAAAGTTTTTTTGAAAATATTCACAGCCTTATTCATCTTCATCTTCTGTACATTTTCTGCACAGAGAGTTCTTCCTTTTGATACACTCAGAATCAAGGAAGTGCGGGATTTATTCGCTGATGATTACGGGAATATTTATCTCTACAAAAACAAAGATTTTAGTTTTACAAAATATGATTCGGTAGGAAAGCAACTCGGAAAAATGATGTTCACGGTTCCGTTCCGGGTTCAGGGTGTACAAAATCCTTTGAGTATCGCCCTTTTTTCTGAAAATGCTCAGGAAATGAAATTTGTAGATCAGAATTTAAATGAAATTCAAAAAATAGATTTCAAACAGAAATTTACTTTCATTAAACATGCTTACGCAGAAGATTTGCAGCAGATTTGGCTGTTGGATGAAAGCACAAAACGACTCCTTCAATATAATTTCAGAAATGACACAACCATCAATTCATATCCTTTTGATGCAAGTTTTGATGATCTGATTGATCTTTTGGTGTATGAAAACAAAGTCTATATTTTAACTAAAAATCAATTCAGAATTTATAATTTAAAATTTGAAAAACTTTATGAAGCTCCTGTTGAAAACGGCAAAAGATTGAGAAGGGAAAATGAGTTTATTTTAATTGTGGCAAAAAGCTCTGTTTTTAAATATATTCCGGAAAAAGAATTGGTCAAAATATTCGAAGATCCCGATGTGCAAATTGTGGAAAAAAATTCACTCGCTTATTTTGAAATCAAAGGCAACAAACTTTATCTTTACAACCTGGAAAACCAAAAGGATTCTAAAAACCAAACAGCTCCTGAAACTCCGAAAAACGATACGGAAAAAACAGTGGATGAGTTAATGAAAGAGCAGTCTAAACAACCGGATATGCTCAAACTTTTAGAAGAAATTCAGGAATTGGGTTTTTAAAGAAGATAAAGTTTAAAAATAAATAGAAGAAGGAATATGCACATTGCAGTTACAGGAAATATTGGAGCAGGAAAGACCACGCTGACGACGATGTTGGCAAAGCATTATGGCTGGGATGCGCAGTTTGAGGATGTAGACCACAATCCTTATCTGGAAGATTTTTACGCTGATATGAGCAAGTGGAGTTTTGCACTTCAGGTTTATTTTTTGGGAAGCAGATTCCGTCAGGTAAAAGAAATCAGAGACAGCGGGAAAAATATCATTCAGGATCGTACGATATATGAAGACGCCCATATTTTTGCAGAAAACCTGAATGATATGAAGCTTTTGTCAGACAGAGATTATAAAAACTATTCATCTCTCTTTGATTTGATGAAAACCTTCGTTTCAGCTCCGGATTTGTTGATTTATCTGAAATCTGATGTTCCAAACTTAGTAAAGAAAATTTACAAGCGAGGAAGAGAATATGAAGCCTCAATCAGCATTGAATATCTTTCTAAACTGAATCAGAAATACGAGAAATGGATTACAAATTATACCGAAGGCAAATTGCTTATTATAGAAGTTGATGATCTTGATTTTGTAGAAAAGCCCGAAGATTTCGGATTGATTTTAGAAAAAATAGAAACAGAATTGAACGGTTTGTTTTAACCTTAAATTCATATTAAATAACAATTCCTTGTCTTTTTTGGTGCCAAATTTGTTTTACACCTGAAAGATTTAAATTAAATAAAAATGTTGGTAAAAGTTCTGCATAACGGAAATTGCTCAAAATCAAATGCCGTACTCGAGTATTTGGACGAAAACGGCGTTCCGTTTGAAATCATCAACATTATAGAAGATCCGCTGAGTGTTTTGGAGCTTAAAACGGTGTTGAAAAAACTAAATGAAAATGTTTCTCACATCATCAGAAAAGAAGAAAAATTATATTTAGAAAAGTATGCAGGAAAAGATTTTACAGAGGATGAATGGCTGCAGATCTTGTCTGAAAATCCATCTCTAATCCAAAGACCGATACTGATCAAAGGTTCTGTGGCGATGCTCGGAAGACCGATAGAGAATGTGAAGTTTTTTATTGAGCATTAAAAATAATCCCTTGAAGCAAAATTATTCAAAAATATTTCCCTTTTAAAATGAAACTTTTAGTTCATTTTTAATTATAAAATTCAAGCATTTGCATAGAAAAATTAGTAGGAATTTAGAAAGTATTTTAGCTTTAAATAAAAAAAAGTCAGCGATTGCTGACTTTCCTGTTTTATAATAAGATAACACCTTCTATTCTGGCGACTTCTTTATAAATTCTTACCACCTGATCTGCATCCAAAACAAATGCGTTGATATTGCAGGCTGTGTACTTTCCGTTTTTGCTTTCGCGGTTACCCAAAGTAAATTTAATACCGTCAAAAACCTTGTATATTTCTGTAAGCTTTGCGTCATCAGTCGGAATAATAAATTTAAAAAGATAATCTTCAGGAAAATCATGGTGACCTTCTAGTTTTTCTTTTAGTGAAATGTAAAATTCTTCAGGATTTGCGTGCTGATTTCCTTGTAATATGTCCATTATTTCTACTTATTTATATAAATATAACGAAAATTTATTTATTTTCCAAGAGGTCCTAAAAGCGAAGCGGAATTTTGCTTCTCGTGATCTTCAATGATGTTGAATAATCCGTTCACAATTTGCTCAGAAGCCAACATACTCAGTCCACCTGCATTGACGTTATTGTTGTTATTCCCGCCACCTAAAAGACTTCCTAAAAGATTGCTTCCCGATAACGCAGTATTAATGGTTTTTACAATGCCATATTTATTCAGTTCCTGCTCAACTTTTGGAGCGATCGCTGCAACGAGTTGCTGAGAAGTTTTTTCCTTTAAAATTAAAGTAGCAGTTCCTTTCTCACCCTGAATAATTCTTGTGACGTCCTGAGCGTTTAAACTATTGACTGCATTTTCAAGAATGGGTCTTGAGATATTCACAGTGTAAACTGCTGCGTCAGCAATATATTCTCTCTCTTTTGCAACCAATGCCGGAGCGATTTTTTCTAAAGTGGTATTGATGTCACGCAATTGCTTTGGCAATGCTTTATCAACTAAATTGTTTTGAAGAAAAGCTTCTCTGTTGCCATAGATATTCATTCCTTTATTAATTCCACCTAATAAGACTCTTTTAATCACTGCTAACCCTAAATCTGAAGTTGCCAAAGTAGAGCAAGACTGCAAACTTGTATTGATCACTGCACCAGTTCCTAAAACCAATGCAATGGCTATCATATATTTTTTCATTTTCAATTTTTTTAACCTTGTCAAATACTGCACCAAAGGTAAAGACAATTGTATGTTTAACAAAAAATTACCACAAATTATTGCAGTTTGGAAATTTCCCAGTATTACATAAATCTTAAATTTTTAATTCAAAAATTTAAGATTGTATTAAAATGAGACATTAAAAGTACTTTTTGGTTGTTTTTTGCAGTAAAAATAGCTTTGCTTCAATATGAAATATTCATTTATATTAAAAAAATATGTTATAAAATATATTAAAATTTAATTTATTTTAACATATTTCGTAATTTAAGCACCGATTAATAAATTATTTAACTAAGTTTAACATCATTTGATATTTTTTATATTTTTGAAAAGATCCTCTTTTGCAAATGAAGATAGACCAAAAGGCGATTTCACACATTTGATTTGTACAAGATAAAATTTAACTATATGAAACAAACTAATTTAAAGTACTCTTGTCTGATTGCAGTTCTCTACTTCGGTATGAACGTCAACGGCCAGGTTACTCCTCAAGACACTCTTCCAAAAGAGCAGAAAATAGAGGAGGTTGTTATGATTGGATATGGAAGCCAAAAGAAAGAGAACGTTACGGGTAGTATCGGGCTTGTTTCAGCAAAAGATTTAGCAGATAAACCAAATGCCAACCCACTTAGTTCTGTACAAGGTAAACTTGCTGGGGTAAACATTACCAATGTAGGTACTCCCGGAGGATCCCCAAGAGTTGATATTAGAGGGGTGGGCTCGTTAACAGGAAATACTGTATTTATTGTTGATGGTATGATTACTACTGACATATCTTATCTAAATCCTCAGGATATAGAATCAATGAGTGTCTTGAAAGATCCATCAAGTTTGGCTATTTTTGGAGCTCAGGCTGCTAATGGAGCTGTATTAATCAAAACTAAAACAGGTAAAGGGAAGCCTGTATTCAGTTTAAATTCTTACATAGGATTTAAAAAGGTAACAAACATTCCTAAAATGGTGAATGCTGATCAGTACATTGAATTATACAATGAAAAATTGATTAACGACAACGGATCTAGTGCTGGTTCTCTTAGTAGAGCAAATTTTCCTGCTGATACCAATTGGTATGACGAAATTTTTCGCACGAGTATAATCAATGCAAATGATTTTTCTGCCATGGGTAGTTTAGGCAAACTTAATTACTATGGTAGCGTAGGTTATCTTAAGGATGAAGGTAACTTGGCTGCAGGTTCGGGTATCAACTCGGGAAGTGGTTTTGGAAGGTTTAATGCAAAACTAAATCTTAGCTATAAAGTAACAGACAATATTACCATTGGAAATAACTTCAGTTTTTCTAAAATGCGTACGGATATTGCACAGAATCCTTTGTTGACAGCTTTTATTGCTCCGCCAATATTTTCACCAATGAATTCAGCGACAGGAAATTATCAATATTTTAATGGATATAATATTGCCAATCCCAGAGCACAGCTAGATCAATTCCGTTCTCAAAAAAATGAGGAGAGATTGCTGAACAATGTTTGGGGAGAATTAAAATTTTTGAAAGATTTTACATTCAGAGCGAGCTACTCGATTGATAACTATAATCCTTCTCAATACGAATTTACTCCAACGCTTACCTATGTGCCTGCTAATAATCAGGCTCCGTCAACTTTGATTACAAGAGATTACAGAAATAGCAATTATATTTGGGATAACACAATTAATTGGAAGAAAAGCTTTGGTAATCATAATTTTGATGTTCTTGCTGGTTTCTCGAGAACGAGAACTACACTTTCACAAGAATATGCATCGTCGAGAGGTGTACAATATGATGGGACTAATGGTTCTTTGGGTATTGCAAACGGAACAGATCAATTTTTTGTAAGCGGTATTGACAGATCGGATCTTAATGTTGAACAAGATCAACAAAGAATTGAGTCTTTCTTCGGAAGATTAAACTATGACTATAAAGGAAAATATTTGTTAAACGCCTCTATTCGTAGAGATGCCAGTTCACAAATTAATGTTGATAGAGCTAAAATCTTTCCTGCTGTAAGCGCCGGATGGGTAATATCTAAAGAAGACTTTATGAGCGAGCAGAATGTTTTCAGCTTATTAAAATTGAGAGCTAGTTATGGAGAATTAGGAAATCCAAACGTAGGAAGAGGATACACTGCTAATATTTCCATCATTGGAGCAGGTGCTTATCTCGGAAATGTAGGCTCTCCGGCAGCAACTGTCGATCAATTTATTGATCCAAATATTGGATGGGAGACTACAACAGGAAAAGATGTTGGTTTGGAAATGGCGTTGTTTAATAATAAACTTAAAATTGATGCCGCCTATTTTGATAAAGATTCTAAGAATGTCGTTTATGGTGTAAATCAGGGAACGGTCTCCGGTGCAAGTAACTGGAATAATTTTGTTACAAACGCATATTCCTTCAACAATAGAGGTTTTGAAGTATCTGTTAACTACAATACTAAATTCAGTGAAAATGTAAGTTTTGGGGTATACGGTAATTTTACTTCTCTTAAAAACGAAATAACTTCAGTATATCTGGATTCATACTTAGAAACCGGTGCAAGTTTATTCGGAAACTCAATCGTCAGACTACAGAAAGGGCAAGCGGTAGGATCTTACTACGGATATGATGTAGCTGGTGTTTTCCAAACTGACGCAGAAGCGGCAGCCTCAGGACAAACAGGAGCAAAAGCAGGCTGGTTTAAATTTACAGATCAAGATGGGAATGGAGTTATAGACTCTAGGGATAAAACATTCTTAGGAAGTCCGATTCCAAAAGGAACTTATGGCTTTGGAGTTAATTTTAATATTTATGCATTTGATCTTGCTGTTGATTTCCAAGGTGTTTTCGGCAATAAAATCTACAATTATAACCGTGAACAGCGCTATGGTAATGAGACATGGGATTTAGATATGTATAACAATAGATGGCGTGGTGCTGGTACTTCTAATACCAACTCTATGATTACATCTAATCAATCTATTATTTTGCCAAATAGTTTTTATGTAGAAGATGGAAGTTATATAAGAATAAGAAATATTCAGGTTGGTTACAATTTGCCAAAGTCGCTGGCTAAATCTCTGTCCTTAACCAAACTACGATTGTATTTAAGTGCACAGAATCCGTGGACAAGCTTTAAATACAACGGTTTTTCTCCTGAAATCAATAATACGGATAGAGTACAGATGGGAATTGATAATAACATTTATCCAATTTCAGCAATTTATACAATGGGTATGAACTTAACATTTTAATTAAAAGATCATGAAAAAAATATTTTTAACGCTCTCTTTGTTTGGATTAATGGCAAGCTGCAGCGAGGATTTTGTTGATATAAAAGATGAAGGTGAAACTAATGTAGCAGATTTCTTCACAACTGAAGACGATGCGCTGCGCGCTACCAATGCTGTTTATAGTTTCTTAAGAAGTTGGGAAAATTCAGGTTTTCCTGCACAATTTGTTTTCGGGGTAACAGGTGATGATGTAGAAAAAGGGTCTAATCCTGGAGATGCATCATTTATTAATGCATATGATAACTTTTCTTTTACAGTAAGTGATGATGGAGTAAGAGGGTATTGGATTGGACAGTGGCAAGCTGTCAACAGAGCAAATCAAGTCATCACGAATGTACCTAAAATAGAAATGAATGTTGCCACTAGAAGTAGATTAGTTGCTGAAGCTAGAATGCTAAGAGCTTATTTCTATTTCAACTTGGTAAGAATATATGGAGGAGTTCCAATTTTTGATGGATTACCACCTGATGGCAATTATACAAAGCCAAGAAATTCTAAAGAGGAAGTTTATAACTTTATTGTTTCAGACCTTATCGCTGCGTCAGAAGTTTTACCTCAGACGTATCCTGCTTCACAGCTTGGGAGAGTAACTAAAGGTGGTGCTTTAGGTCTGTTATCTAAAGTATATCTTTACATGAAAAATTATCAAAAAGCATATGATACTTCTAATCAGGTTATCGCTTTAGGATATTCATTAGACCCAAGCTTTAATCATTTGTTTAGACCAGCCGGAGAATTTGGAACAGAATCAGTTTTTGAAGTGAATTGTGGCTGTGATCCTTCATTGGGTAAAGATGTAGGTAGTCAGTACGCGGAAGTTCAAGGGGTTAGAGATCAGTTTGGATGGGGCTTTTTTACCCCTACAACAGCTCTAGAAAATGCATTTGAGCCGGGAGATATCAGAAAAGAATTAACGATTTTGAGAGAAGGCGAAACAACTATTGAGGGAGATTTGATCAAAAAAGGAGATCCAAACGCAGGGAATATGTGGAATCAAAAAATTTACGTCCCGAAATCCTTAAATAATAGCGCATGCGGTTATGGTTCTATTCAAAATATAAGAATTTTAAGATTTGCAGATATTCTTTTGATCAATGCAGAAGCTGCCAATGAATTAGGAAATACTGCTGCTGCAATTACTAATATCAATAAGGTAAGATTAAGAGCCAATTTAGGAAACACTACAGCCACTTCTCAAGCCGCTCTTAGAACTGCTATATGGCAAGAAAGAAGAGTAGAACTAGCTATGGAAAATGACAGATTTCCAGATTTGGTAAGAACGGGTCAGGCTGCTACAGTTTTAGGTCCTAAAGGGTTTACGGCTGGGAAAAATGAACTTTTCCCAATTCCTCTGGATGCAATGAATTCAAGTAACGGAATGTTCGTTCAGAATCCTGGTTACTAAGAATTTTCTTTAAATAAAAATAACCAAAGTTTAACTTTGGTTATTTTTTTAACCAATTTTTTATTTTTAAATTGAAATTTATATGAAATTAAGTATAATATCAATTTTGTCTGTTTCAGCATTAGTTTTTAGTTGTACTACAACTTCACCAACTACTCAAAATACGTCTCAAAATAAATCTCTTGCAAGCAATATTTCAGATGAGCAGCTGATGGATAAAGTTCAGAACGATGCCTTAAAATATTTCTGGGATTATGCAGAGCCCCATTCTATGTTGGGAAGAGAGCGTTACCACGAAGATAATATTTACCCTGATAACGATAAACATGTTATTACAACAGGCGGTTCAGGATTTGGTTTAGCAACTATTTTAGTAGGTGTAGAAAGAGGTTTCGTTTCACGGAAAGATGCTGTGAAAAGGCTGAATATCATGATGGATTTTCTTGCAAAAGCAGACCGTCACAAAGGAGCGTGGTCGCATTGGATTAACGGAGAAACCGGAAAAACTGTTCCTTTCGGAAAGAAAGATAACGGTGGAGATTTAGTAGAAACTGCTTTTTTGACGACAGGAATTATTCAGGTTCGTGAATATTTCAAAAACGGAAACGCTGAAGAAAAAGCTTTAGCTAAAAAATGTGACGAGCTTTGGAAAGGAATTCAATGGAACTGGTACACCAAAGGCGGCGAAAAAGTTCTATATTGGCATTGGTCACCCGACTACCAATGGGAAATGAATTTTCCTCTTCAGGGGTATAATGAATGTTTGATTACCTACATTCTGGCAGCTTCGTCGCCCACGTATTCCATCGATGCCGAAACCTATTATAAAGGCTGGACTAGAAACGGAACGTACCTTTCAGATAATGAAAAATACGGACTTCCGATGTATGTAAAACACAATGGAGCCGAAGAATATGGAGGCCCCTTATTTTGGGCACATTATTCCTACATTGGTTTAGATCCTACGAATTTATCAGATAAATTAGTCGAAAATTATTTCGATTTAAATAAAAATCAGGTACTTATTGACTACAAATATTGCTTAGAAAATCCAAAACACTGGAAAGGCTATGGCGAGAACTATTGGGGATTGACGGCAAGTTACTCAAGAAATAAAGATGGTGGTGTTGGTTACGATGCTCATTTTCCGCAAAATGATCATGGGGTAATTACGCCAACCGCCGCTTTAAGCAGTTTTCCGTACACCCCAAAAGAATCAATGGACTTTCTGAAATTTATTTACACCCAGAAACCTGAATTTATCGGTTCTGCGGGACCTTATGATGTCACTTCGATTCATTATGACAATTGGACGACGCCACGATATTTGGCAATCGATCAGGGAACAATTGCTCCGATGATTGAAAATTACCGCACCGGATTTTTATGGAAATTGTTTATGAATGCCCCGGAAATACAGCAAGGCTTAAAGAAATTAAGTTTCAAATCAGAAAAGTACAATATTAAATAGTTTTTTTAGGAGCTTAATCCCGCTATCCGCTGTATCTTTTTTGTCACAGTCTCCTCCCGAAGTTTCGGGATCCGTCTGCAACAAAAAAGGATGCCGCTTCTATCGGGGCTAATTTTTCTCAGATATTGAGTCCCAACGGGACGATTTAATAGAAAATAGGATTGAATCCTAATTAAAAAAGTATTCAAAATCAAACGGCTTTAGCCAAAACCTAAAGAATATGAGTTTAAAACTAAAACATCTACCACTTTTACTTCTTCCGCTTTCATTAAGCCTAAACGCTCAAGAACAGAAAACCACTTTCAGCAAAGATGTAAAGCGAACAGAAAAAATATCTTACATTCTCGATTATCCTCAAAATGCAAAAGGAAAAGTTCCGTTGGTTATTTTTCTGCATGGTTCAGGTGAACGAGGGAATGATCTTGAAAAAGTAAAAGCGCACAGTCCTTTTACTTATAAAAATTTAATCAAGGAGCAGGTTGCTATCTTAGCACCGCAATGTTCTGAGAATACTTGGTGGGACACGGTTACATTGTACCATTTAATCAAAGAAATTCAGTCAAAATACAAAATTGACGACTCCAGAATTTACCTTACCGGACTTTCAATGGGCGGTTGGGGAACGTTAAAATTAGCCATGGAGCATCCCGAAATGTTTGCAGCAGTCGTTTCAGTGTGTGCACCAACCGACAGAGTGATGTACGCCAACATCCACCAGTACAAAAATCTCAACATGAAGATTTTCCACGGTGGAATGGATGATGTCGTTTTACCTGAAAATGCCTTTAATTTTTACCAAGTTCTACATCCCATCAACCCATCCGCAGAGTTGACGATTTTCCCGAATGACAATCATAATTCCTGGGATTCCACTTATTCAAATCCTGCTTTGTACGAATGGATGTTGAGTAAAAGAAAAGAGAAATAATTGATTTTAATTTATTCATTTAAACTAAAACTCTTTTCTGACTTTTTTCTTACAGACTTTCGTGGTCTTTGTTAAGTAGAACGCCTTTGCCTCAATCTAAAATTATTTTATTTGAATCGGCGAAACTTCGTTTTGTGAATCTTAAAAGCAGTTAGTAGTTAAAGGAAATCTTTGCGAGCTTTGCGTTAAAATAATCTTAGGCTTCGAACAGATACATTTAAATTAAAACAAAAACAAAAAGAAAATATAATTTAAGAAGATAGATATATGAGAAAGTTAATTGTAATCGCCACAATGGCACTTGCGCCAGTGTTTTCGGCACAGGAAATGGTCACGAAGCCCGTTCAGTCTTATCAGACTGCCCAGTATCAGGCGAAGAAAAAAGCGTTTGTTGATGCGCTTTTGGCTAAAATGACCTTAGACGAAAAAATCGGACAGTTGAATTTACCAAGTTCAGGTGATTTTACAACTGGTTTGGCTAAAAGTTCAGACATTGGAAAAAAAGTAGAGCAGGGATTAGTCGGTGGACTTTTCAATATAAAAGGAGCTGAAAAAATTAAGGCTGTTCAGAAAGTTGCTGTAGAAAACAGCCGTCTGAAAATTCCTTTGATTTTCGGGATGGATGTGATTCACGGTTATGAAACGACGTTCCCGATTCCATTAGGATTAGCCGCTTCTTGGGATATGAATTTGGTTCAACAATCTGCAAGAGTGGCCGCAAGAGAAGCTGCAGCAGACGGAATCAACTGGACGTTCTCTCCGATGGTGGACATTTCCCGCGAACCAAGATGGGGAAGGGTTTCTGAAGGCTCGGGAGAAGACCCATATTTAGGAAGTGAAATTTCTAAAAATATGGTGTACGGTTATCAAGGAAAAGATTTAGCAAATGGAACTAATATTCTAGCGTGTGTAAAGCACTTTGCATTGTACGGAGCTGGCGAAGCCGGTAGAGATTACAATACCGTTGATATGAGTCATGTTAGAATGTTTAACGAATATTTTCCGCCTTATAAAGCGTCTGTTGATGCGGGAGTAGCTTCAGTGATGGCTTCTTTTAACGAAGTTGACGGAGTTCCAGCGACCGGAAACAGATGGCTGCAGACGGAGGTGTTGAGAAATCAGTGGAAATTCAAAGGTTTTGTGGTAACAGATTACACCGGAATCAACGAAATGGTGGATCACGGAATGGGAGATCTGCAGCAGGTTTCGGCTCTGGCTTTAAAAGCCGGGGTTGATATGGATATGGTTGGTGAAGGTTTTTTAACCACATTAAAAAAATCTCTATCTGAAGGAAAAGTAACACAGGCTGAAATTGATTTAGCAGCAAAAAGAATTCTTGAAGCGAAATATGATTTAGGATTATTCGATAATCCATACAAGCACGGTGATGTAAAACTAGCGGCAAAAGAAGTTTACAACATGGAAAACCGTAACATTGCAAGAAATGCTGCTGCTCAGTCGATGGTTTTAATGAAAAATGAAAACCAGGTTTTACCCTTGAAAAAATCAGGAACGGTTGCTGTTATCGGCCCATTGGTGAACAACTCAATGAATATGCCCGGAACCTGGAGCGTTGCTTCAAAACATGCTAATGCAATCAATCTGATGCAGGGTCTTCAGGCGAATTATGGGAAAGATGTAAAATTCGTTTCTGCAAAAGGTGCAAATATCGATTATGATGCTAAATTAGAAGATATTTATGCTGCTCACGGTAAAAAGACCGACAGAGACAACCGTTCAAAGGAAGCATTGTTAAAAGAAGCTGTTGAAGTTGCAAGTAAAGCAGATGTTATTGTTTTAGCCATCGGAGAATCTGCTGAAATGAGCGGAGAATCTTCTTCAAGAACTGAAATTACTATTCCACAGTCTCAGGTTGATTTATTAAACGAATTAAAAAAGACTGGAAAACCAATCGCAATGATTCTTTTCACAGGTCGTCCGCTTGCATTAACGAATGTAAAAGATGCTCCTGATGCTATTTTGAATACTTGGTTTGCAGGTTCAGAAGCTGGAAATGCCATTGCAGATGTTTTGTTTGGTAAAGTAAATCCTTCAGGAAAATTGCCGATGACGTTCCCGAGAAGTCTTGGACAAGTACCTATTTATTATAATGCTAAAAATACAGGTCGCCCGCTGGACCAGAAATTAGTTGATAAGTGTGAGTACCAAAGATTTCGTTCAAATTATATGGATGAGTGTAATACACCATTGTATCCGTTTGGATACGGTTTGAGCTATACCAAATTCAACTATTCCGATGTGACGGTTTCCAATGCCAATCCAAAAGGAAATCAAACAATTCAGGCTTCGGTTACAGTAACCAATTCCGGAAATTATGATGGAGCAGAAGTGGTACAGTTATACATCAGAGATTTAGTAGGAACCATCACAAGACCAGTAAAAGAGTTGAAAGGTTTCCAAAAAGTGATGCTGAAAAAAGGTGAATCTAAAAAAGTAACTTTTGACATTACTCCTGAAAATCTTAAATTCTACAACGGAGATTTAAAATATGATTGGGAAGCCGGAGAATTTGATATTATGATCGGAACCAATTCTGAAGATGTAAAACATTCAAAAATCAATTGGACGAAATAAATTTCACACAAAGCCATTCGAAAGAGTGGCTTTTTATATCTTAGATAAATTTAAAAACTTTAAATTTAATTATGAAAAAATCAATTATATTCAGTGCAATGTTATTGAGCTCTTTTGCATGTGCCCAAAAAGTTGGAGGCGATAAAGATGCTCATGGCTGTAAAGGCTCTGCCGGCTATACGTATTCACAAGTAAAAAAAGATTGTGTAAGGATTTTTGAACAGAAAATTAAACTTACCGAAGTAAAACCAAAAGGAAGTTCAACCTCTATGACTGCCATCATTTTCAGCAAAGACATGAAAAAGGCAGAAGTATTCCTTCCAGAAGAAAATACAGGAAGTTTAATACTAACGAGACTTGGAAAAGGTAAAGTCTGGAAGAATGGTACATATATTCTGGCTCCGTATAAAAAGACGGGTTATCAGTTGAAAAAAAATAATGTAGTTATTTACCAATAAATTAAATTATTCCCCGAAAAACGTTTGGTACAAAAGATATAAATTCAGAATAATAATAACAGCAGTAATAATCCAGACACAGATTTTTAGAAACGGTTTGTTCACAAAATCACCCATTTTTCCTTTATCACTGGTAAACATAACAAGCGGAACTACAGCGAAACTGAGCTGCATCGATAAAATTACCTGGCTCAAAACCAGCAGGTCTGTTGTTCCCTTTTCACCATAAATAATGGTTACAATCAATGCCGGGATTACAGCAATTAACCGGGTGATAAGTCTTCTGAGCCAAGGTTTTAATCTGATATTTAAGAAACCTTCCATTACGATTTGTCCGGCAAGTGTTCCTGTTAATGTAGAATTTTGTCCTGAAGCTAAAAGTGCAATTGCAAAAGCAATACTTGCCATCGATGCTCCCAAAATCGGGGTCAGCATCTTGTACGCATCATGAATATCAGCGATATGTTCGTTTCCTGTCGTGTGAAAAGTTGCTGCGGCTAAAATTAAGATGGCGGCATTAATAAAAAACGCTAATAACAAGGAGACTGTACTGTCTAAGGTTGCGAATTTTATCGCTTCTTTTTTTCCTTCTTTATCACGGGTATAATCTCTGGTCTGAACGATGCTGCTGTGAAGGTATAGATTGTGCGGCATCACGGTTGCACCTAAAATTCCGATACCAATGTAGAGCATTGCGGGATTGGTAATGATTTCTTTTTGAGGAATTAATCCGCCTAAAATAGCATTGATTTCAGGTTTAGAAATAATAATTTCATATCCAAAACAAACCAAAATAATAAACATCAATCCTGCGACAATACTTTCTATCCATCTGAAACCTTTTGCCTGAAGCAATAAAATAATTAAAACATCAATGGTGGTAATCACAATTCCCCAAGTCAATGGAATTCCAAAAAGTAAATTTAAAGCAATGGCAGAGCCGATGACCTCCGCCAAATCGCAGGCGGCAATGGCAATTTCGCAAAATATCCAAAGAATAAAATTAGTAGTCGGTTTAAAGTGATCTCTACAAGCTTGTGCCAAATCTCTTTCTGCAACTACACCCAATTTTACAGATAAATGCTGCAAAACCATTGCGAAAATATTAGAAATTAAAACAACAGAGAGTAAAGTGTACCCGAATTGTGAACCGCCGGCAATATCTGTCGCCCAGTTTCCGGGATCCATATAACCGACAGCAACCATTAAACCCGGGCCTGCAAATGCCAAATACTTTCGCCAAAAACCTGAACCTTTAGGTATCGAAATTGAGGAAAATACCTCTGGTAATGAGTGTGATGTTTTATCTTTTCGCCAAGCATTTTTCATATTGAATTTCATCATTGTTAGAAATGACTAACAAATTTAATTAAATAATTGAAATGTAAACAGAGTTCACATAAAAAATCCCGAAAATATTCTCTTTCGGGATTTAATTACATTTAAAATAAGATTTTTATTTTGTAAATCTTACCGCCATTTTTCTGTCGGCAGCTCTTTCTGCATCTGAAGCGCTTGCGTCAACGGTAGCAAATTCGCTTCCATAACCGTCGGCTCCAGTAACTTGTGCGCCCACGCCTTGTTTAGCCAGCCAATCTTTGATGTATGTTGCTCTCTCTCCTGAAAGTTTTATGTTAGCGGCTTCGTTACCCACTTTGTCTGTATATCCACCGATTTTAATTTTAGCATCAGGATACGCTTTCAAAATAGCAACTAAATTTTCTAACTGCCCCTGAGAACCTGCTTCTAATTCAGTTGAACTTCCCATTTTGAAATTGACATGGTCAAAATTATACCAGTTATCTTTTAAAGCTGCGTCGTCAGCTGCACTTGCATAAGATCCACTTTTTAGGAAGTTGATCATATTATCTTCCATTCCTCCTTTGTAACCTTTCAATGAAGTACCGTTTAAATCGATGTTTTCATCAACTCTGGTAGTTGTCATTGTCGCTGCAGTATCATTTTGCATTGAAGAAGAACTATCGTTTGTTGTATTTAAACTATCACCTGCCACCGCTGTTGTCGTAGTGGTTTCTTTTTTCTCACATTGCTTCCAAAGAAAATATCCGGCAGCAATTAATAATAATAAAGGTAAAAGCCATTTCCATATTGATCCGCCATCTGAAGTTGTAGATCTATCAGGGAAAGTTCCGCCATCAGCAACGCTTCTCGTTACTTCGACTTTTTTCTCTTCATGTGGAGCAGGATTTGGAAGAGGAGTAGTCGGTGTAGTTTTGATGGTGTCGTTATCATTATCAAACTTGTAGCCTTTTGCCCAATCTCCAACATTTAATGATGCTAAAGATAGACCTGCTGGCAATAATGATGAAACAATACCTTTCTGATCATTCAATAAACTTGAAATTCCTGATTGGTCAAGGTTATTATCAGCTGCATACTTTCCTATAGAACCTACAGTGGCTCCGGTTACTAAATTTAGTAATGAAGCAGATGAATTATTACTGATTCCTGCATAGGTTGCAATAGAATTAACTAAACCGCTCAGTTTATCACCAAAAATTGATGCTAACAAACTTTGTACCCAAGTATTTTCTGAAGCCAATCCTAAAAGATTTCCCAAAACTCCCTGAGAAGGAGCACCGGCAATTGCATCTAATACTGCAGTATTGTCTGAATTGTTTGCCAAACCTCCCACAACTGCGGGTAACAAACCTCCGATAGCTTTTGAAATACCAGATTCACTTTCGCCCAATTGCGAAGCAGCTTGCGTTACCAATGCAGAACCAAGCTGTCCTTTAATTAAATCGATGATGTTTAATGACATAATAAATTATTTGAGATTAATGTGTTATAAATTTAAACAAAAATCTATCCAAATGTTGATTTCAAAAAAAAATCTTTAAAAATCACTGGAATTTTTAAAGATTTGTTAATTATAAGTTATTGACTTTTAGTATGCTTTTGCGTATAAAACACGTCGCTTAGATGGTTTTCCGGAAATCATAGAAATCCCTTCTTCAATATCATCATCCAAAGGAATACAACGTATTGTTGCCTTTGTTTCTTCTTTTATTTGTGCTTCTTCCTCATCAGTACCGTCCCAATGTGCATAGATGAAACCTCCTTTTTCTTCTAAAACTTTTTTAAATTCTTCATAAGAGTCAACTTTTGTAATGTTGTCTTTTCTGAAATCGAAAGCCTTAGTATACATATCCTGCTGGATCGTTTTTAATAAATCTTCAATGTAAGAATCTAAACCTTCCAACGGACGAGTTTCTTTCGTAAGAGTGTCTCTTCTTGCAATCTCAACAGACTTGTTTTCTAAATCTCTTTGTCCCATTGCGATTCTCAAAGGCACCCCTTTCAATTCGTACTCGGCAAATTTCCAGCCCGGTTTGTTTTGGGTATCATCATCAAATTTTACAGAAATTCCTTTTAACTTTAATTTATTCTGAATTTCTAAAGCAACTTCGCTGATTTGATTCAGCTGCTCTTCACCTTTGAAGATAGGCACAATTACTACCTGAATCGGCGCCAAAGTCGGAGGTAAAACCAATCCGAAATCATCAGAATGCGTCATAATCAAAGCTCCCATCAAACGGGTTGATGTTCCCCAAGATGTTGCCCACGCATGTTCTATCTTTCCTTCTTTGTTGGTGAATTTTACATCAAATGCTTTTGCGAAATTCTGTCCCAAGAAGTGAGAAGTCCCTGCCTGAAGTGCTTTCCCGTCCTGCATCAATGCTTCGATACAATACGTGTCATCAGCTCCCGCAAATCTCTCAGAAGGAGTTTTTACACCCATTACAACCGGCATCGCCATGAATTTTTCTGCAAAATCTGAATACACATTATTCATTTTTACTGCCTCTTCTAAAGCTTCATCTTTTGTAGCGTGAGCAGTGTGACCTTCCTGCCACAAAAACTCAGAAGTTCTTAAAAACAAACGGGTTCTCATTTCCCAACGAACAACATTTGCCCATTGATTAATCAAAATTGGCAAATCTCGATAAGATTGAATCCAGCCTTTATAAGTATTCCAGATAATCGCCTCGGAAGTAGGGCGTACAATCAATTCTTCCTCTAATTTTGCATCCGGATCAACCATTAATTTTCCTGGGTTATCCGGATCATTTTTTAGACGGTAATGCGTAACAATCGCACATTCTTTGGCAAAACCTTCGGCATTTTTTTCTTCAGCCTCAAATAAGCTTTTGGGAACGAATAGCGGGAAGTAAGCATTAACGTGACCAGTCTCTTTGAATCTTTTATCCATTTCGTCACGCATTTTCTCCCAGATTGCATATCCGTATGGTTTGATAACCATAGATCCTCGCACGCCGGAGTTTTCAGCTAAATCTGCTTTTACAACCAATTCATTATACCATTTACTATAATCTTCGCTTCTTGAGGTTAATTTTGCCATTAATTTTATTTTAATATTTTAACTTTTCTCTGTTATTGTAATCTAAAAATAAAAATCTATTTTTGATAGATATTTGTAACCAATAATTTGGTATATTTTTGGTACAGATTGCAAATATAATTTAAATTAAAAATTTTTACATTATCATGAAAAGAAATATACATAAAAATTTACTTGGCATGCTGAAATCTAAAGGGATTTTGGCTATTTCAAGTGGCTTGCTATTAATGTCTTGTGGTGCTCAGGTTGGTGGGTACAGTGAGACAGACGGAGTATATTATGATCCGAACAAAGATACTCTTCCAGAAGGTGTCATCATCAATGGTGATCAAGGAAACCAAGTAGGAGATTATTATGATTATTACCCACAATCTAGTATTGTAGAAAACTCTCAAATCAATTCACAGGAGTACGAAAACAGATACAATGAATGGAGCGATGTCAATTATGGCAATGCTACAGATTCTGACTGGGGTAATTTCGCAGGCAGCCAGACCAATGTATACGATAACTCTTGGGGTTGGGGTATGGGCTGGGGCTCACCATGGGGTTGGTATGGCGGTTACAGTCCTTATTGGGGAATGGGATCTGGCTGGGGCATCGGAATGTCTTTCGGCTGGGGAACTTCTTGGGGCTGGGGCGGATACAATCCTTACTGGGGTATGGGATGGAACTCACCTTACTGGGGTATGTATAACCCTTATTGGGGCGGATATGGTTACGGAAACTGGTATGGCGGTGCAGGTTATTGGGGAGGTAATTATTACAGACCATCTTACAGAAGAAGCGGAGCAAATGGCAGAGGATTTACAAATGCGCCGGGAGTCAATAAATATAACGGAAACAGTTCTGGTTTCAGAAACGGAAACAATGGTTCTGGCATGAGAAATGGCCAAGGTCAGCAAGGATTCAGAAATAATAATGGAGGTTTCAGACAAGGGACAACCCATGGTGGATTTAGACAAGGAACTACAAACGGTGGTTTCAGAAATCAATCGGGTATGAGAAATCCTAATGGTCAGCAAAGACCCAACTATAATTACAGACCACAGCAACAAACCAGACCAAATTATAACCAACAACAATCTCAACCAAGATCAAACGATAATGGCGGTTTCAGATCAGGAGGATTCAACTCTGGAAGCAGCGGTGGCGGATTTAGATCAGGCGGTTCTTCTGGCGGTGGAGGTATGAGATCAGGCGGCGGTGGCGGCGGTTTCAGATCTGGTGGTAGATAATATTGTAAAACTCAATAACTATTAATAAAATAATGTTAAAAAAATCTTTAGTAATAACGAGTATTTCTGCAGCATTTTTTGTGCAGGCTCAGGATATTTCAGTAATCAGAAACTCGGTTGATGTATATTCAAATACGCCAATGGTTGGTTCTTCGAAGTTCAATGCAATGGTAGGCTCAAATGGAGCTTTAGGTGGTGATGGTACTTCGCTGATGACTAACCCTGCAGGTATTGGTGTGGCGATTGCTGGGGATGTTTCAGCAACATTATCAATAACTAATAATAAAAATACAGCTTCATTAGCGGGTTCTTCCCTCAATTACAACATTGATAAGGTTGATATCGGTAATGCAAATGGTGTCGCTGTTTTTCAGTTATTAACAGAGACGCCTTGGAAGTTTATCAACGTTGCTGCCAATATTTCCACATCTTCTATTGAAAATTATGTAGAATCACCAGGTAACTCCAATGTTTCTATAGCTAAAAATCTTGTTGATTCAGGAGGTAATAATGTTGTGGGAAATATGTCTTATTTAGGTCATGCTTACAACAGATATGGAACTCAGACTAAATTTAATATTGGTGTAGGAGCTAATTATAATAATGCTTTGTACTTTGGTGCAAGTTTAAACATGCACAGTGTAGATTTGGAGCAGTATGATAGTGCTGTTTTCGGATTAGATTTAGATAATTCGGTAACTACTTTTGATAAGCAATACACGCCATATTCTGAAAAATCAAGTGGTTTCTCTGGTACTTTAGGGGTTATTGGAAAAGTTAGCAATCAGCTGAGGCTGGGTGCTTCAATTGAGTCACCAACCTGGTGGTCGGTTGACAGAGTGTATAGAGATTATTATGATGGTGGAGATGGAATCTACTATGATAATTTTGCAGAAGACAGAACATTCAGATCTCCAATGAAAGCGACTTTGAGTGGTGCTTTTGTGCCCAATAAGAATTTTGCAATCAACGTTGACTATACTTTAGGCTTAACAAAGCCAAAATATAAAGTTCAGGGTGTTGCTGAATCAGAATTAAACTCTTTCTTCAGCGACAATTACAAAAACTTATCTGAAATTAAAGTAGGTGCTGAATACAGAATCAAAGCTTTGAGACTGAGAGGAGGTTACTCTTATGCATCAAGCCCGTTTGACAGTACAACAATCAGTGCATTTTCAAATACGGGAACTGTTGCAAATACCAACTACAGCAACTTTATTTTGGGAGATAGAAATACGATTGGTGCAGGTATAGGATATGATTTTGGTAAGTTTTATATTGATGCAGCTTATCAGAATATTACTTCCGAATATAAAAATCCGTTTTTGGCAGGATATCAATTTGATGATTATAATACAGGATATTACTCAGGAGATTTCGACGTTACAACGCCAAATTCTGTAGTATCTGACGTGAAAAATGTGAGAAACAATTTCTTCCTTACTGTAGGCTGGAAATTTTAATCATTAATTTTTTTAAAATATAAAGTTAAAGGCTTCGAATTATTTCGAAGCCTTTAACTTTATATTTAATTTTTTTTCTCGCAGATTAAACAAATCTCGCAGATCTTATAAAGTATTAATGGAAGCTTTAAATATCTTAAATGATTGTTTTTGTTTTAATTTAAAAAGCTATTTAATGATGATCATGAGGATGTGTATGAAACAAATGCATCAACAAAGCCAAAGAAACCCCTACAATAACCAAACCGATCTTCGACCAGTTGATATTGTGATTTTTATTGCTTTCGAAAATAATAACCGATGAAATATGAAGAAAAATACCACCCACAATTGCAAGGAAATAGGGCTGCCATTCAGGATTGAAATAATTTCCAAGTAACATTCCCATCGGGGAAGCTAATGCAAACAAAGCAACAATTAATAAAGATGGATAAGACGCTTTTGAGCCTGATCGGTTAAATAAGAATGCACCCAAAATAAACGAAATAGGAAGGTTGTGAAACAAAATCCCTAAAAGATAAGGAGAAAGAGGATTCGTTTCATTGGCCAAAGGAATTCCTTCGATAAACGCATGAATAAACAGTCCTACCATCAAGGCAACAGGCAAAATATTGCTGCTTTCGTTATGATGATGGAAATGCCCGTGCTCAAAACCTTTCGTCAAGGCTTCCAAAATCATTTGAAGCAGAACACCGCCAATCACGAAGATTCCCAGATTTTCACTGACATCAGAAGTGTAAACTTGTGGAAAAACTTCATTCAGGCAAATGGTAATCAGAAAACCGGCACTTAAAATCAACAGATTTTTTGCAAACTGCTCTTTTTTACCAAAGAGTTTTCCAAGGAAAACACCGGCAACTACACTTAAAATTAATAAAATGAAAATCATTACTTTTTCTTAAACAAATTGATGCAACGGGGTGAAATTTCATTTTCAAAATCATTCAGTTGATAATCTCCCCAAATTTTCACTCTTTCAAACCCACATTCTGAAGCGTAATTTTCAATCGTTTCTAAAGTGTGAAGTTTTACTTTTTCAAAAAAATGTTTGGGTTCGCCGTCAATTTCAAAATGAATGTCTTTAATGATATGTTTGCCCTCAATTTTTTTAGAAATATGAAAATCAATTCCTTCTCTGTGAATTGTGGTTTCCGGAACTAAATTTCTGGTCACATACTCTTCATTCAGATAATCCAAAACAAAAAATCCTTCGGGTTTTAAAACGTTGTAAACGGATTGGAAAACATTTCTGTCATCTGTCTCATTATCAAAATACCCAAAGCTGGTAAAAAGATTGAAAACTGCATGTACCGGTTCAGAATCGATAGGATTTCTCATGTCGTGAACTTTGAAAGCCAGACTTTCGTTCTCAAACTGCTTGTCAAACTCAATACTTTGCTGGGAAAGGTCTAAACCAAGCACATTATAGCCCAATTTATTAAGAAAAACAGAGTGTCTTCCTTTTCCGCACGCAAGGTCAATTATTTTTGAAGATTGGGGCAGCAGAAGCTCCTGAGTGAGTTTTGTGATAAAGTTTTCTGCTTCTGTATAGTCTCTGTTACTGTAAAGCAAATGATAATAAGGCGTATCAAACCAAGATTCAAACCATTCCATAATGCAAAAATAACTAAATTTGCGGTGTTAAAAGAAAAGTATTTTAGATATTAAGGTATTGAAGAATTCAATTTATTAAGAAAATGAAACGCTAATTCTTTAATTTTTAAATAGTTAAATCTTTTAATGATAACTTATGGATACAGAAAATATTAAAATTCAGATAAAAACATTCTTCGGATTAGAAACAGTTTTGGGTGAAGAAATCAAAAAACTGGGTGGAAGAAACGTTGAACTTAAAAATCGTGCAGTTAATTGTGAGGGAGATTTGGGTTTTCTTTATAAAATCAATTATTCGGCAAGAACGGCTTTGAAAATTCTTGTGCCGATTGATGAATTTAAGGCATATAACGAAACAAAATACTACGACAGACTTTTCAAGTTTGAATGGGATGAGTTTATGGATGTGAACCAGACTTTTGCCATAGATTCTACGGTGAATTCTGAAAGATTCAGCCATTCTCAGTTCATGACTTTCAAAATGAAAGATGCAATTGTAGATTATTTTCAGAATAAATACGGAAGAAGACCGAGCATTGAAACGAAGTCTCCGGATATTAAATTCCACCTTCATATCGACAGAGAATTGGTGACAATCTCTTTAGACTCTTCTGGTGATGCTTTATTTAAGAGAGGATACAGAAAAGAGCAGGGTGAAGCACCAATCAATGAAGTGTTAGCAAGCGGAATGCTTCAGTTGGCAGGCTGGGACGGAAAAGGAAATTTCCTTGACCCAATGTGCGGTTCGGGAACGCTTTTGATTGAAGCTGCAATGATTGCGATGGATTTGCCGGCACAGCTTTACAGAAGAAGATTTGCCTTCCAGAACTGGAAGAATTATGATGATGATTTGTTTGCAACGATAAAGCAGCATCGTGTAGACAGAATCAGAGAGTTTCACGGTAAAATAGTGGGTTACGATATCGACGGAAGAATGCTGGATGCTGCAAGAACCAATGTAGAATCTGCAGAAATGGAAGAAGTTATTGAAGTAAGAAGAGAAAATTTCTTTGATACCAAAAAAGATATGTTCCCTTTGTTGATGGTTTTCAACCCGCCTTATGATGAGAGAATTTCGATCAATGATGATGATTTCTACAAAAAAATAGGAGATACATTTAAGACAAGTTATCCTAATACTTTGGCGTGGCTGATTTCTTCAGATCTGGATGCTCCAAAGAAAATCGGATTGCGACCTTCAAGAAAAATCAAGCTTTTCAACGGAAAACTGGAAACCAGATTTTTGCAGTACGAAATGTATGAGGGAACGAAGAAATTGCATAAACTTGAGAATAAAGAAGAGTAAAATGTATATTCTGAATATTTTTCATTTCACAAAAGCTTTTGAAAAAATAGAACTTCATTTGAAGTTCTATTTTTTTGTATTAAATGTCTGTGGATTTTGGTAAGCTATCTGCCTGCCTCGGAAAACTATCTGTCTGGGTCAGAAAATAATCTTATAGGTCGGAATGTCATCTTCCTGTCTCGGAATACTATCTTCCTGCTTCAGAATGCTATCTGTTTGTTTAAGAATGGCATCTTGCTGCCTCAGAAAGTGATCTATACATCAAGGAATACTATCTTGTGTCTCCTGAAAACAATCTGTAGGTCTTTGGAAATCATCTGGACATTACTGAAAGTCATGTTGATTCATTGCAAAGCAATCTGTCAAAAACAATCTTATTAAACTGCATAAATTCTGGTTTTATATTTTAATTAACGGTAAACTGTTTGTAAGTTCATTCACGAATAATTAATTTTGAAAAAAAATCCATTTGAACCCAACTATTTCAATCGTTGTCGCCATTTTTAACAGAAGAGACGAACTTTTTGAGCTTCTTAATTCACTGACTTTTCAGACTGATAAGGTTTTTGAAATTATTATTATTGATGATGGTTCACTCATCGATTTGAAACCGACAATCAAAAATTTTGATGGGATTTTAGATATTAAATATTTCAGAAAAGATAATTCAGGTCCTGGTTTATCAAGAAATTACGGTTCAAAAAGAGCTTCAAATGAATGGCTTGTTTTTGTAGACAGCGATGTAATTGTGGAAAAAGATTACATTCAAAACATCAAAAAAGATATTCTTACGATTCCTTGTGATGCTTTTGGTGGTGCAGACAAGGCACATAAAGGCTTTAATCTGATGCAGAAAGCAATTTCTTACTCAATGACTTCCGTTTTTACAACGGGTGGAATTAGAGGAAATAAAAAAGCGGTTTCAAAATTTCAGCCCAGAAGTTTTAATATGGGTGTGAAGAAAGAAGTTTTTGAGAAAGTAGGAGGTTTTTCTGAAATGAGGATTGGTGAAGACCCGGATTTGTCGATGACCCTTTGGGAAAATGGTTTTTCAACTGCTTTTTTTGATGATATCGCTGTTTATCATAAACGACGGGTCGATTTCGGGAAATTTTCAAAACAGGTGTACCAATTTGGTTGCGCAAGACCTATTTTAAACCAAAGACATCCGAAATATGTAAAAATCTCTTTTGCATTTCCAACCTTATTTCTGTTGGGATATGTTTTAGGTTTTATTGAATATTTTATTCTTGGACGAGGAATTATTCTGGCATTCTATGGTCTCTATACTTTCATGGTTTTGATTCATGCAACGATTGTTACTAAGAATATCGCAATTGCAGGAATGGCGGTTATTTCGACTTACATTCAAATGTTTTCTTATGGCTACGGTTTTTTACAATCGTGGATTTTACTTAATATTTTAAAAATGAAACCTGAAAATGCTTTCCCGAAACATTTTCATAAAAATTAATAGATTTAATTATTCAAAAATATTTCTAAAAAAAATAAATGCTGTTGAAAGTTCAACAGCATTTTTCAATCAAGATGTGAAAATAGTTTCATGGTGTAGAATGCCTGTTTTGATCATGCATTCTTTCATTTTTTTATACGTTCGCTCGATGTCGTGGTCGAGGCCTATAGAAAATCTTATGAGTCCGTCTGAGATTCCCATTTCTTCACGTTCATCTTCCGGTATTTCAGATGAAGTTGAGCTTCCTGAGCATGAGAATAATGTTTTGTAAAAACCTAAACTTACTGCAAGATATCCAAGATTTTCGTGCTGCATCATTTCCATTAGTTCGTTCGCTTTTTCAGTCGTTCCGGCGTCCACAGTGAGAAGTCCGCCAAAGCCGTATTCTTTCTGCATCATACTCTTCATCAGTTCATGATTTTTGTGCGATTGTAAACCGGGATAAGAAACTTTCAGTCCATCATTTTCAAATCTTTCAGCAAGATATAGTGCGTTGTGGCTGTGCTGTTTCATTCGAATGTGAAGCGTTCTTAGATTTTTAAGAATACTTGCAGACCTGAAGCTGTCCATCGTAGGACCAAGAAGCATACAAGCTCCGTTGTTTACATTTTTGGTGTCATTAATAAATTCTTGTGTACCACAATAAACTCCGCCAACCGTATCACTGCTACCATTAATAAATTTAGTTAAGCTGTGAATGACAATATCAGCACCTAAAAGACTTGGTGAAATGGAAAGCGGAGAAAAAGTATTGTCTACTATAAGTTTTAAGTTATGTTTCTTACAAATTGAGGAAAGTTTTCTAAGGTCGGCAACCTCCAGAAGCGGATTGCTTACACTTTCGCAATACATTATTTTTGTGTTAGGTTGAATGGCATTTTCAATCGACTCAAAATTATTGATATCAACAAAAGTGGTGTCAATATTGAATGGTGGAAGAAAGTTCTTTAAAAAAGCATACGTTCCGCCATAGATTGTTCTGCTGGAGATGATATGATCACCGCTTTTGCAAACCTGCATCAGCACAGAGGTGATGGCGCCCATTCCGGAAGCAGTCACGTTAGCCGTTTCTGTATTTTCCATCTTTGCCAATGCCTGAGAAAGATACAGATTCATCGGGGATGAATGTCTTGAATATAAATAACAGCCGTCTGCATTTCCTTCAAAGGTATCAAACATGGTTTTTGCAGAAAGAAAAGTATAGGTTGAACTGTCTGAAATCGATGGGTTTACTCCGCCAAATTCGCCAAAATATTGCAAATCCTGAATTTCGTTTGCTGCATTAAAATGATCCATATTTTTTTGTTTTAAAAGTGAATCATTTTATTTTTTATTACAACATAATATCCAATATTTAGATTTTAAATCTATTTAAATTGAATTTTGATGATATAAAGTTGGTTAATTTAAATTTTAATAAATTTAGCCAAAAATTTTTCTATGCAATTTGACGAAAAAGATAAAAAACTGCTGCTTTTTCTACAACAAGATTGTAAGCAAACCACGAAAGAACTGTCTTATAAACTCGGTTTGTCAATTACTGCAGTTTATGAACGGATCAGAAAGCTTGAAAATAACGGAGTGATTTCAAAATATGTGGCTATTTTAGATAAAACAAAAATTGATAAAAATTTCATCATTCTTTGTCATGTAAAATTGACTCAGCATAAAAAAGAATATGTTCTTCGTTTTGAAAAGGAAGTGATGACCTTAGATGAGGTAACGGAATGTTTTCATGTGAGTGGTGATTACGATTATATTCTGAAAATCTGTGTGAAAGATATGGAAGATTACCGCAATTTTATGCTGACCAAGCTCACCACAATTCAGCATATTGCGAGTACCCAAAGTTCGTTCACGATCTCTGAAGTGAAAAATACAACCGAATTGGTATTGTAATGTATTTAAACTAAAACTCCCTTTTTTGAAGCAATAGGCTCGGGAAGATCTTCATGTTCGCCGATCATCTGTAGAAGGTCTATCTCAATACTTCGGCATATTGATAACATTGGAATATCAAACATTAATCCTTCGAAAGGGTTTTCCGAATAATCTCCAACCAATTCCATAATGATGTAAATCCAACCAATTGTAATGCAGAAAGGAATTGATATCCATATTCCCCAATCTCCAAGTTTAGAAAATTCGCTGACTAAGCCAAGAGGTAGAAGCATGATAAAAATAATATTAAAAACAAACGCAGTGCTTGCAAACTGTCTGGGAAGCGGAAATTTTTTAATTCTTTCTGCCTGACCCTGTAGCGTGTAGAATTCGGTAAGACAATCCTGCAGCTGCATTTGGTTAAAATCTGAAATTGCCTTCATGTTTTTTAATGCATTCACATCTTTCGCCTGTTGTGAAATAAGAAAAGTTGCAAAATTATTGTACGAAGACTGCAGCTCACATTCTTCCTCGGATAAATATTTTTTGAGAAATATTGGTGTTCTTCCATAATCAGGGAAACCTGCTCTGATGAGTCTGTGCCGCTTTTTATCGGTGTTTTTTAATTTATCTTCTTCAAATTTTATATGTTCCCATTCTACAGGCACTAAGCTCTGTTCTCGGAATGCATACAACCATGCGATGTGACGATAAACAATTTTCTTTCTGCGTTCTTCGAGATCAAATTTTCCTACCTCATTATGATCTGTTTCGAACGCATAAACCATCGCAGCAAATGAGCGGCTCGCATTGACGATGCCACCCCAGATTTTTCTTGCTTCCCATAATCTCTCATAAGCCTGGTTATTTTTAAAACCAACCAAAAAAGCTTCTGCCGTACCAATCAGCGCCACAGGAACCCACGGAATGATCATCCAGTCCCAGTGAAACACATGAAAAAGTACAGCGATAAGTGTGCACCAAAAAGAAATGATGATTAAATGAAATCCTGATAAGTTGAGAACCTTCTTATAGTTGACATATTTGGTTGTGATCATTTGTATATAAACATTAGTACAGCCAAGTTAACAAAAACCGTACAAAAAAACCTCTAAAAAATAATTTAGAGGTTTTAATTTTAGTATTTCAATAGTTCGTCAATTTTCTTCGAGAGCTTTTCAGCGTTGGGAAGCATTTCTTTTTCTAAGATTAAATTAATCGGAACTGCCGGAGTATCGAGTGATCCCATGGTTTCAACAGGTGCATCGAGATATTTGAAACAGTTTTTAGAAATACGGTGTGCAAAAGCTTCCGCAAATGAATTGTTCAGTTGTTCTTCAGTTAAAACGATACATTTTCCGTGTGCTTTTACTCTTTCAAAAACCAGTTTTTCATCCAGAGGAATAATGGTTCTCAAATCGATTACCTCTACTTTTCCACTAAAGTTTTTCACGGCTTCTTTTGCCCAGTAAACACCCATTCCGTAAGTGATGACGACAATAGTGTTGCCTTTTTTAATTTCATTTTCGTCAGCTTCAATCACGATTTTTCCTTTTCCGAAAGGTAAAATGTAATCTTCTGCAGGTTCGATGGTTTTTGCATCTTCAGTTCCCGGAACCTTGCTCCAGTACAAACCTTTATGCTCCAACATAATCACCGGATTCGGATCGTAGTAAGCTGCTTTCAGTAAACCTTTAAAATCGGCTGCGTTGCTTGGATAAGCGATTTTTATTCCTTTGATATTGGCTAAAATACTTTCAACACTTCCGCTGTGATATGGTCCGCCGCCGCCATAAGCTCCAATAGGAACTCTGATGATATTGCTTACAGGGAATTTTCCGTTGCTTAAATAATTTGATTTTGAAATCTCCGTAATCAACTGATTGATTCCAGGATAAATATAATCTGCAAACTGAACTTCAACAATTGGTTTCAGACCAACCGCACTCATTCCTGTTGTAGAACCGATGATATATGCTTCTTGAATCGCTGTGTTAAAAACTCTTTTACTTCCAAATTTCTTCCCTAAAGTCACCGTCTCACGGAAAACTCCGCCGATTCTTTCACCAACATCTTGTCCGTACAATAGAGCTTCAGGATGTTTCCACATAATCTCCTGAATTGCGTGAATGGCTGCATCAACCATTACGATTTTCTCGCCACCTTCAGGTTCGCGGGTTCCCACTTCTTCCGTAATTGGTGTAGGAGCAAAAATATGTTGCATCACGGTTTCTGGCTTCGGATCTTCAGCTTTCTGAGCTCTTTCGAAGGCTTCTTCAGCTTCTAATCTTGCCTTTTTGGTGATTTGCTTTAATAATTCTTCGTCTGTACCAGATTCAAGCAACTGATTTCTAAGGATTTCTCCCGGATCTTTTGCTCTGTGTTTGGTTAAATCTTCCTCATCTCTGTAAAATTCTCTTCTTACGCCTGAAGTGTGGTGGCCAATTAAAACTGTTTTTGCACAGACTACCAAAGGTTTCCTTTCAGTTCGCACAAAATCAACTGCTTTTTTCATGACATCAAAACTTTCTGCGAAATTGGTTCCGTTAACTCTCATTCGCCCTAAACCTTCAAAACCGGAAACAAAATCGTATGCGTCAACAGTTCTTGCTTCTTCTTTGGTTACAGAAATTCCCCATTCGTTATCCTGAACCAGAAAAATAATGGGTAATTGATGCAACGCCGCAAACTGAAGTGCTTCACTCACTTCGCCTTCCGTCACAGAATTATCGCCCAAACTACATATAACAACAGGATTGTTTTCAAATTCCTGTAATTTAAAATCTTCAATATATTTGATTCCCTGCGCAACTCCGGTTGTAGGAATGGTCTGCATTCCGGTGGCTGAGCTTTGGTGAATCATCTTCGGCATATTTTCGTTTCTGCTCGAAGGGTGAGAATAATACGATCTTCCGCCAGAAAAAGGATCATCAGCTTTAGCCAATAACTGAAGCATCAATTGATAAGGCTCAAAACCCATTCCCAACAAAATACTTTCATCTCTGTAATAAGGAGAAACCCAGTCTTCTTTTTTCAACTGATAAGCTGTCGCCAACTGAATCGCTTCGTGCCCTCTCGAAGTACTGTGTACATATTTGCAGACATTTCTGTTTTCCTCATAGATATCAGCCATCGCTTTGGCAAGCATCATGTGGTTGTAAGCTTTAAGTAAAATATCCTGTGAAACTTTTTCGTGAAGTGTATTTTCCATAGAAAGCAAAGATAAACATATTTTGGATTTTTAAAAATAATTGCCTAACAATTGATAGGTATTGTTTTAAATTGTTGATTTTTAATCTCTTAGTCGAAGGCTTCCTCATTTATTTATAAAAAAATGATACCGTTTATAGTTAATTTCAATGCTCAAAAGTTGATAAAAAACAATAAAATTGCAGTAACTTTACAAACTATTTTTTCCATTAAAAGTTAAGAAAAATACATGTATTTAGTTTTTGACACAGAAACCACAGGTTTACCGAAAAATTTCAACGCACCGCTTTCAGATTCAGACAACTGGCCAAGAATGGTTCAGATTGCATGGCAATTGCATGACGACGATGGTAATTTGCTTGAAAATCAAGATTATATAATTAAGCCGGAAGGTTATGACATCCCATTCAACGCCGCAAGAATTCACGGAATCACTACCAAAATTGCCAATGATGAAGGTCGTGATCTCGAAGAGATTTTACTTGAATTTTCTACAGTTTTAGAAAAAGTACGGGTTGTTTCCGGCCACAATGTTGAGTTCGATTACAATATCGTGGGTGCAGAATTTTTCAGAAAAAACATTCAGGATAATTTACAGGTAAAACCGAAAGCAGATACGATGATTCTGGGAACAGATTATTGTCAGCTTGGCGGCGGAAGAGGAGGAAAGTATAAATCTCCAAAGCTTGAAGAATTATATGAAAAATTATACGGTCACAAATTTGACGAAGCGCATAATGCTGCGGCAGATGTGAATGCAACGGCTCAGGTTTTCTTTGAGATGATGCGTATCGGAATTATTCCGGCAGAGGTTTTAAAAACTTCAGAAGATCAGTTGGCGTATTTTAAAACACTTCATCCAAACCCAATCAAGCCTTTTGGAATTATTATCAGAAGACAGGTTGCAGATTTTAACAATAAGAAAAAGCAATCTGATGTTGGCAGCATTGATGATATTGATTTAGGGAAATATTTCAATTTTGATAATAAAAGTGTTTTTTCAACATTGACGGCGACTTCAAGTATTTCAGATTTAATTAAAAAAGCTTCAGATGAAAATTTCCCTGCCGTCGGAATGGTAGATTTGGGAAATATGATGGGGGCTTTCAAATTTGTCTCTGCCGTTGAGTCTACCAACTCTGACCGTTCAAAAAAACATAAAGAATTTTTAGCCAAAAAGCAGGAAGCAGAAGAAAACGGAACTGAATTTAATGAAAATGAACCTGTCTCTGAACCACTAATTCCAGTTGTTGGGTGTGAATTTTATATTTCCGACCGTTACGAGCAAAAACAGTTTACCAAAGATGATCCGGACAGAAGAACGCAGGTTGTTTTATTGGCGAAAGATTTTAACGGATATAAAAATTTAGCAAAACTTTCAAGTATAGGTTTTTTAAAAGGATTCTATTTCGGAGTTCCGAGAATTAGCCGTGAATTGATTGCTGAATATAAGGAGGGGCTAATTGCTTTGACTTCCGGCATCAACGGAGATATACCTGATGCGATTTTAAATACCGGTGAACAAAAAGGGGAGGAGCTTTTCAAATGGTGGAAAGAAACTTTTGAAGATGACTTTTACGTGCAGATTCAGAATCATAAACTTCCTGAAGAGGAGCATTTGAATGATGTATTATTGCATTTTGCAGATAAATATAACGTTAAGATTTTAGCACAAAATCAAACCTATTATACCAATAAAGACGATTCTAACATTCAGGATATTGTAAGCTGTATAAAAGATGGCGAAAAACTGACAACGCCTGTAGGAAAAGGTTTTGGGAAAAGAAGAGGATTAGCTAGCGGCGAATATTATATTAAAAATGCCCACGAAATTAAGGAAACTTTTCTGAATTATCCTGATGCGTTTGATGCGTATGAAGAATTTACCGCAAAATTCAGTCCTTATACTTTAAAAAGAGATGTTCTCTTGCCTAAATTTGATATTCCTGATGAATTTATTCATGCTGAAGACGAGGTTGATGGCGGAAAACGTGGTGAGATGGCATATTTGACACATCTAACTTACGAAGGAGCTAAAAAAAGATATACAGAAACCGGAATTACTGACGAAATCAAAGAACGTCTCGATTTTGAGCTAGAAGTAGTTGCTAATACGGGGTATCCAGGTTACTTTTTGATTGTACAGGATTTCTGTAATGAAGCACGAAATATGGGTGTTTGGGTAGGGCCTGGTCGTGGTTCTGCGGCAGGTTCTGTTGTGGCGTATTGCACTGGGATTACCAATGTTGATCCTATTAAATACGATCTGCTATTTGAGAGATTTTTGAATCCGGAAAGGATTTCAATGCCCGATATTGATATTGACTTTGACGATGAAGGTCGTGATAAAATCATCAAGTGGGTCGTTGAAAAATACGGTAAAAATCAGGTGGCGCAGATTATCACGTATTCAGTTCTGGGTGGGAAATCGGCTATTAAAGATGCCGGAAGAGTTTTAGATTTACCAATTCCTGACACCAATAATATTGCCAAATTAATTCCACCAAGTCCGGGAATGAATATTGCGAAAGCTTTGTCTAAATATGATAAGCTGAAACCAGAAGAGCAGCAGCTTGTCGATGAGATGAAGTATGTTCTTAATAACCCTGATGATAATCGTCACAATGTTTTGGCAAGTGCTAAAAAGATGGAGGGTTGCATCAGAAACACCGGAATTCATGCTTGTGGAGTGATTATTACACCAGAAGATGTGAGTAATCTAGTTCCGGTAACGATTGCGGCAAAAGATGCCGATATTTTGGTTTCTCAGTTTGACAACTCGGTAGCGGAAAGTGCAGGACTTCTGAAAATGGACTTTCTGGGTCTGAGAACACTGACAATTATTAAAGATGCATTAAAACTGGTAAAGCAAAGGTATAATATCGATATCAATCCTGATGAAATTCCGCTGGATGATGCCAAAACCTATCAGCTGTTTAAGGACGGTAGAACAGTGGGGATTTTCCAATATGAAAGTCCGGGAATGCAAAAATATATGCGTGAACTGAAACCGACCGTTTTTGCCGATTTGATTGCTATGAATGCATTGTATCGACCAGGCCCGATTAAATATATTCCGAGTTTTATCAATAGAAAGCATGGGGTAGAAGAAGTGATTTATGATTTACCGGAAACAGAAGAATATTTAAAGGAAACCTACGGAATTACGGTTTATCAGGAGCAGGTAATGCTTTTGTCTCAAAAATTGGCCAATTTTACGAAAGGTGAAGCCGATACTTTGAGAAAAGCGATGGGTAAAAAGCAGATTGAAGTTCTGAATAAAATGTACCCGAAATTCATCGAAGGTGGAAAGAAAAATAACTTAGCCGAAGATCCGTTAAACAAAATTTGGAATGACTGGAAAGCCTTTGCAGAATATGCCTTCAATAAATCCCACTCAACTTGTTATGCCCTGATTGCTTATCAAACGGCATACTTAAAAGCGAATTATCCCGCAGAATATATGGCGAGTGTAATGAGCAACAACATTAACAATACAGAATCAATTACCATGTTCATGGAAGATTGTAAAAGTATTGGTGTTGATGTTTTGGGTCCGGATGTGAATGAATCTCACTATAAGTTTTCGGTAAACGAAAAAGGACAAATCCGTTTTGGGTTGGGTGCAATAAAGGGAATCGGAGAAGGACCGAGTGAAGGGATTACGAAAGAAAGAGCAACAAACGGAAGATTTAAAAATATCTATGACTTTTTTGAAAGAATCTTACCGTCTCAAATGAATAAAAGAGTTGCAGAAAGTTTGGTTTTGGCAGGAGCTTTTGATGAGTTTAATATGTATCACAGAGGTCAGTATTTTGATATAGATATGGCGGGAAGAACGAATCTTGAACGACTCATCAGATACGGGCAAAGCTTTCAGGAAAGTAAAAATGAAATGGAAAACTCTCTTTTTGCAGATTTTGCTGAAGAAGTTCAAATTGAACAACCCAAATTATTACCTTGTCCGGAATGGCCGAATATGCACAAATTAAATAAAGAAAAAGAAATCATCGGGTTCTATCTTTCAGCACATCCGCTGGATGAATTTAAATATCATTACCAGTTTATGCAGGGTAAGCTTTCTAAAAAAGCGGTTCTGGAAAAAGAAGATGAGGTGAAAGTGGTGATTGATGAAGTTCCTATTCTGGAAGCTGATGACAAAGATGAAACGGTAGATATTACAGAGATTATTTCTGATGATATTGTTGCCGGCGAAGAAGAAATTATAGAAGAAGTTACAAAAAAAGCTGAACCAAAAGGAAACTTTGGGTTTTTAAACCTTGATGAGGTTGATGCTTATAAAGAACAGGCTTTTGCTAATAAACCGGCAGAGTTATTTGAAGAAAAAAAGAAAGACTGGAAAACGCTTCAGAAAGAAAGAGAAAATGGCGGTAGCGGAAAAGAATATACCGTAGCTGGTTTGATAACGGAATATGTAGTGAAAGATGGTTTTAAAAGTGGTGAAAAAGTGGCGTTTTTAACTTTAGAAGATTATTCCGGTTCATATTCATTCAGATTAGGCGATCGGGATTATATGCGTCTGAAAGAGAAATTGGAAGTTCAGCGTTTTGTTATTTTAAAAATAAAATTTGCTCAGGTAAAAGACGGACGTGTTTTTGTGAATGTAGTTGATGTTATCGAACTTCAGGAAGCGTTTGAAAAGTTTGCAAAAAGTATTTCGCTGGTCATGGATGTTATGGATTTCAGGAGAGAAGATTTAGAATTTTTCAGAAATGTTCTCGATCAAAATAAAGGAAATCAAAAATTCAAATTTTTAATCAAAAATTCAGAAGAAAATTCAGATATGGAATTACAATCGATGAGATATTCTGTTGATTTAAATGGAGATTTGATTAAAGAAATTCAGTTGTTGAATAAATATGAGTTTTATCTTAACTAAAACTTGATGTTTATATATTAAAAAGTGGCTTATAGTCACTTTTTTTATATTTATAATAATTGTAATTAAAGTATTTTCAATTTAAATAATCAATCTGCTTGTGATTTAATTTATTGATAATAAGTGTTTTATGTATTTATAAATATTTATGAATGTAAGTAATTAAATGTCTGTTTAATAAATATTTAATTATTTAAAGGGTTTTAATAATTTTTATGTAAAAAATTAAGATATTTTTTGATATTATATTCAAATATTTAGTAATTTCACCCTCTAATTTTAATTTAACTAAGTATGAAAAAACTTTTACTCGCCTGCATGTTGGCTCTCAGTTATGGAGCTTTTGCACAGGTAGGTCCTCCACAAAGTACCAATCCAAATACAAATAATGGTTATGGATTTGTACAATCAAGTGGAGTATATGTGCCTTTAACTGCTGGTAAAACAGTGTGGCAATCTGGTGCGGCTCTCGGAACAGATGGGGTCTCGGGATTGATAAATTTGCCGACTGCGTTTAGGTATAATGGAAAATTCTATAATTCTGTTTTTATTAGTAATAATGGGTTTATCACTTTTGGTACAACGCCTAGCTTAGTAACAACCACTACTGGTCTATCAACTGATGCGCCCGTTCCAAATACTATAGAAGGTGCAATTGCTGGTTTTTCGGCCAATTTAGTGAATGCTAATACAGCAACTTCCGAAATTGCTTATGAAATGGTAGGTTCTAAATTTGTAGTACAATTTACAGATCTCAAATTAAGCGGAGGTTCTGCTACTCAATTACTAAATTTTCAAATTCAATTAGATTCATCAAATAATTCAATTGCTATTGTTTATGGAACTTGTGCTTCGGGAAGCGCAAATGCAACAGGTCAGATTGGATTAAAAGGCGCAGAAGCTTCTGATGTTAACAATAGAGTAGGAACTGATTGGACCTCAACAGCAGTTGGTACAGCAGCTTCATCAATTGTAACATTGGGGACTACTGGTGGAACAACAATACCAGCATCTGGACTAACATTTACCTACATCCCAGGAACGTGGATTGCTGCTCCAACTACATATGCAACAATTCCTTTTACTGAAAATTTTTCTACTTGGGCAAATGGAAATTCAACACTGGATTTACCTAATGCCTCATATTGGAGAACCTGGCCATCTAGAGGCGATAACTCTTGGAGACAAAGTGATATTTCTTCAAGTGGATTTACGTCAGCCTCGGGTTGGAATTCGGTTAGTGGAACCGCAACAGTAACTTCTCCGGCTACAGAGCCAACGGCACGATTTCATTCTTATAACTGTTTATATGTTTCTGGATACATGGATTTATACGTAAATCTTTCTGGAAGTTCTGGTGATAGGCTTTTAACATTTAATTATATTAATCCTACAGGTTCTGATGTTTTACAAATTCAATTATCTACAGATGGTGGAAGTACTTTTGCTAATATTGGTTCTCCTTTAGGAGTTCAGGCTGCGTGGGCTATAAAAGATTTTGTTTTACCTTCAACAAGTAGTACAGCAATTTTAAGATTTTTAGCAACCGGAGATAATGGTAGTGATGATATTTATGTAGATAATGTAAATATAGCAATTAATACCACTCCTCCTGCTTGTGCAACTATTACAGCTCCTCTTAATAATGCTACTGGAGTTGTTATTGCTCCCACAATAACTTGGGCTTCATCTGTGGGGACATCTTCGTATAAAATAAATTTAGGAACAATTCCTGGAGGTACTGATATTCTTAATAGTTTTAATGTAGGAAATGTGCTTACTTATACTATACCTACTGCAACTCCATTATTGTATGGTAAATTGTACTATGTAACAATTTTGCCTACAAATTCAAACGGTACGGCTACAGGATGTACAGAATTTTCTTTTACAACAAAAAACTTAAATTGTCCTTCGGTGACAGCACCTTCTTCCGCTGCAACAGGGGTTTCTACTAATCCTGCTTTTACGTGGGGTGCTGTAACAGATGCTACAGGATATAAAATTACCATAGGTACTACTGCAGGTGGTAATAATATACTAAATGCTTTTGACCTTGGGAATGTAACTACATATACATTGCCAACATCATTGATGATAGGAACAAAATATTTTTATACCATTAATGCTTATAACTCTTACAACTCTTCTTTAAGTTGTACAGAAAGAAACTTTACTACAGTGGGTTGTGCCACGGTAAGCGCGCCTACTGCAGCAGCTACTGGTGTTTCGCTTACTCCTACCTTTAGTTGGGCGGCGGTAACAGGGGTTACAGGGTATAAGCTTACAATAGGTACTACTACTGGTGGTAATAATATTCTTAATGCCTATGATGTAGGGAATGTTACTACACATACTCTTTCATCACCATTGGCGCTTGGAACAAAATATTTCTATACTGTAAATAGCTACGATGCGACAACTACTACTGCATCATGTACAGAAAGAAACTTTACTACAATTACAGCATGTCCTACAGTAAGTGCTCCGACTTCGGCTGCGACAGGGGTTTCGGTAACGCCAACTTTTACGTGGGCCGCAAATGCAAATGCAACTGGTTACAAACTTACAATCGGTACAACAGCAGGAGGGTCTGATGTTTTGAATGCTTTTGATTTAGGTAATGTTACAACATACACGCTTCCAAATCCTCTTAATAATGGGATGAAATACTTTTACACGGTAAGTGGATACAACGCTACAAGTACTTCTTTAGGATGTACGGAAAGAAATTTTACAACTCTAGTTACTTGTTTTGTGCCAACTGCTCTGGCAGTTACTGCTTCAAGCGTAACATCATCTGGGGCTACGGTTACTTGGACTTCTCCAACCACAGCTCCTTCTAACGGATATGAAGTGTATTATAGTACTTCAAGTACCGCACCTGTATTTAGCACGCCGCTAAATACGACCAACTCAGTTACTTCATCTACTACAACAGCTCCTATAAGTGGTTTGCAGCCTTTTACTGGATACTATGTCTGGGTAAGATCAGTATGTAATGGTGTGGATAGAAGTGCGTGGACTTCTGCTGTATTCTTTAGTACGCGATGTCAGCCACCTGCATTATTGTCAACTACAGGAGCGACAGTTTGTCCAAATACAGCAGCAACGCTTTCCGCTACAGCAGATTCGGGAGCTTTAATTAGCTGGTATGATATGTCCACTAGTAGTGCTTCTCTAGGAACTGGTGCGACTTTTACCACACCTTTATTGTCTTCAAGTACTAATTATTGGGCTTCAGTTTCTACTGGAAATTCAGTTAATGTTGGTCCTGTTTCTCCGGCAGCACAAGGTGGAACTCAAGGGACCTGGTCAGTACAGTGGTCTGTGTATTTCACAACATTAGTTCCTACTAAATTACAATCGATTACAGTTTACCCGGTAGCTTCTGGACAAAATGGAGAGTTTAAGATATATTCTGGGTCTACTACTTCGGGAGCTTTAATTGCGACGATTCCTTATACCACTACAGTAAGTGGAGGGAGTACTCCACAAATAATACTTTTAAATGCAGATTTGCCTACAGTAGGAAGTTATAATATTTATCCAAGCATTTTGCCATCTTCTTACATAACAAGAAATATATCAGGTGCATCTTATCCTTATACTTCTGCTCAAGCTAATATAACAGGGAATGGTTATGATGCTACTTATTATATGGGAATTTATAATTTTGAATTTAGTAACAAATGTGAGTCAAACAGACAGATGGTAACCGCTACTGTTGATTCAGCAGGATGTCCTGGTTTGGCTACGTCTGAGGTTGGTTTGGGTAAAAATGAAATAAAAACCTATCCAAACCCATTTGCAGATGTTCTAAACATCTCTGATGTGAAGAATGTAAAATCAATCATAATTGTTGATATTGCTGGTAGGGTAGTGAAAACTATTGAAAAACCAAGTTCGTCTCTTCAATTAAGAGAATTGAATTCAGGTATGTATATGGTTATTTTAAATATGAATGATGGCTCCAGACAAACAATCAAAGCAATCAAAAAGTAAATAATCTTTTAAATTATTTTAAAGCAGTTCTTTAGGAGCTGCTTTTTTTGTTTTATATATATTAAATTTTTAACAATAACTCTTTATTGAGTAAATATGTTAATAAGTAATTGATTTTTAATTATAATTTGACATGTAAAGATTATTTTGGTTGTAAATTTGTATGATTCTACGAAACTTGATCTTATGAAAAAACTTTTACTCTTTAGCCTTTTCTTTTTGAATATGTTTTTTGATGCTCAAATTACTTTGGGTGCAGGCAGTACAACGGTCGGATCTGCTCCGGTAAGTACACTATTTGGATATTCTTATACGCAGCAAATATTTACAAAAAACGAAATCAATACCAGTGCTGCAGGTAATATTTCGGGACTTAAATTTTATTTAAACCCAAATTCTACTATTACAAACTCTTCCAGCTGGGTAATTTTTCTGGGAACTACTACAAAATCTAATTTTTCTTCAGCAGCAGATTGGATTCCGGTGTCGCAACTGAATCAGGTTTTTTCAGGAACAGTTGCTAATGTAAATGGAGTTGTAACAATTACCTTTCCTGTACCTTTCTTCTATAACAATACAGGGAATCTGGTTGTCGCTGTGAAAGAAAACACTCCCAATTTTGATACAAATGGTTTTGATGATGCATTTTACGGATATTATTCAAATGTAAATTCGGTTTTATATTATTCAGATGATAATATCAATCCTAACCCATCGTTTCCACCGGCTGGCGATCTAGCCGATCAAAAATCTGTAATTACTTTTACCGGGTTGACTGCAAGCTCAACGATTGCGTGCCCTGACGTTGCTTATCCTCTCAATAATGCAGTTTATATACCTTTATCACCAACAGTTGAATGGAATGCAGTTCCGGGGGCAACAAGTTATAAAGTATCAGTTGGAACAACGATAGGGGCTTCTGATGTAGTCAATCAGCAGTCTGTCAATACAACAAGCTTTGCCGTTCCTCAGGCTTTATCTGCAAACACAGTATATTTTTTAAAAGTAACTGCTGTGAATATGGCAGGAGAATCACAAGGTTGCTCTACGAATGTGTTCAGAACAACGCCCGGGCAGCCAACAAATGACGAATGTTCCAACGCAACTACTTTAACGGTTAATCCAAACGCCAGCTGTGCTGTCTTTACTCAAGGTTATACATTAGGGGCAACTAATTCCGGCGTAACTGCTGGTTCATGTTTTGGCAATCCGGACGATGATGTTTGGTTTAAATTTGTAGCAACAGCAACAACGCATAAGATTTCATTAAATAATATTGCCTCCATTGGAACCAGTTTTAGTGATGATGTCGATTTTCAGGTTTTTAGCGGAACTTGCGGGAATTTAACGAGTGTATTATGTTCAGATCCAGTGTCTTCTTTAGTTACAGGATTAACTGTCGGGTCTACTTATTATGTAAGAGTTTACAATGCTGCAGGTGCAGGAAGGAATAATAGTTTCGATATATGTGTGGGAATAATTCCGCCGCCGCCTTCTAATGATGCCTGTTCTGGGGCATTAGCAGCAACATCTTTTCCATATTCTTACACACAGTCTGATGCATTGGCAGCAACTAATAATTCAGGTTTTTTAAATGCTTGTACTGATGGAATGAACGACGGAACTTGGTTTACATTTGTTGGAAATGGCAGTAACGTCGATATTATTGTTACAACGCCTGTTGGAAGTACTTTTGATGCACAAATCGGAGTTTTCACAGGAAGCTGTGCTGCTTTGAATTGTTTTGATACGATCGATGATTTCAGTGATGGTGAAACGGAGGTATTGTCTCTACCGACTGTTGCCGGAACAACGTATTATGTAAACGTAGGATATTATGACGAAGTTAATGATGAATCAGAAGATACATTTACCATCAGTATGGTCAGTGGCGTTTTAGCAGCTGCAGAAGTTAATGAGGTGAAAACTAAAGTGAAGGTATATCCAAATCCGTTTACAGAGAGTATTTATCTTTCAGATTTCAAAAATATAAAATCAGTTTCTGTAATTGATTTGTCGGGTCGTAATTTGAAAGAGATTGAAAATCCAGGTTCATCAATTTATTTGGATCAATTGAAATCTGGAATGTATATTCTGAGTTTATTAATGAAAGATGGCTCCAAACAATCTTTAAAAATAATTAAAAAGTAAGATTTAACATCAATAAAAAAAGGTGGCAGTTCATATCAACTGCCACCTTTTTTATGCTAAAATTATATTTATTCGTTGGGTGGAACTGGTTTTATTTCTCCGGTATTCATCATATCAAATACAGTCGGGAAAAACATTACGAGTATAAAATAGATAATGATCATCAGGATGACTAAAGCGAATAAGATGATCACTAAACTGTTGGGTCTGTTTTTCTTTTTTGGTTCCATGATTTTAGGGGTATTAGATTAATAGATAGATTTGATAAAAAATACTATGCTAATTTCTTGCCACACTGCTTACAATACCTCGCATCATCGTCAATATCTTCATTTCCGCATCTTTCGCAGATCAATTCCAGGTTCTGTCTTTTGTTTCTCATCTCGGCTGTTACAATTCCTGTAGGAACTGCAATAATGGAATAACCTGCCAGCATTAGAATAACGGCAAAAAATTTACCCATGGGCGTGATAGGAGAGACGTCGCCATAACCAACCGTTGTTACCGTAACCACTGCCCAATAAATAGATTGCGGAATCGTCTCGAAGCCAGGTCGGCCGCCTTCCACCATAAACATCAGTGAACCGACGATTACTGAAAATATAATTAAAAATAAAAGGAAAATATAAATTTTTCTCGAACTGTTTTTTAAGGCTCTCACAATGACAAAACCATCATTCATAAAATCCAGAAGATTAAAAATCCTGAAAATTCTCAGCATTCTCAGCATTCTGAAAATTAAAAAATATTTGGTTACAGGAAAAAAGAAACTCAGATAAAAAGGCACCAGTGAGAGGAAATCTATAATCCCAAAAAAGCTGAAGATATAATGTTTCTTATTTTTTACAACAGCTATTCTCATCCAGTATTCTGCAGTGAAAATCACAGAAATGATCCATTCACAAATGATAAAGTAAACATGAAATTTTTTGTCGAGTTTCGGTATGCTTTCCATCATAATGATAGAAGTACTCACCAAAATGAGAACCAGAAGTGCAACGTCAAACAGCTTTCCGAGCTTTGTATCGGAGCGGTAGATAACTCGGTACAGGAATCTTTTCCAGAGCTTATCTCCGGGAACAAGATTGTGTTCTTTCTCCATGATCAGAGTTTTTTTAAATTTAGCAAATTATCCCTATTTTCGTAAACAAACTTACAGAATAATATGACAATACAAAAAGTAATTGCAGAGATAGAAAAACACATCGCAATGCCGCAGGCTGAAGACTTTGATAACGTGGGACTTCTATGTGGTTTGCCTGAAAGAAATGTGTCCGGAATTCTTGTATGTCACGATGCTTTAGAAAACGTGGTGGATGAAGCGATTCAGAGAAACTGTAATTTGATTGTATGTTTTCATCCGATAATTTTTTCAGGTTTAAAATCTCTGACAGGAAAAAATTATGTGGAAAGAGCTGTTTTAAAAGCGATTGAAAATAAAGTTGCCATCTACGCTATTCATACTGCTTTCGACAATGATTTTTACGGAGTAAATGCAGGGATTTGCAATCTATTAGGTTTAAAAAACTTAAAAATTCTTCAGCCTAAAAAAAATAATCTAAAGCAGTTAAATGTTTATGTCCCGAAAGATTATTCTGATTCGGTAAAAGAAGCACTTTTCTCTGCCGGAGCCGGAAATATAGGATTTTATGACGAGTGTAGTTTTAAGATAGAAGGCAAAGGAACATTCAGGCCGATTGAAGGTTCGAATCCTTTCTCCGGGCAACAAAATGTACGTGAGAATACTGAAGAAGATATGATCTCTGTGATTTTTGAATCTTTTAAACAAAATCAAATTGTAGCTGCAATGAAATCTGCACATCCTTACGAAGAAGTGGCACATCAGATTTATCAGCTTGAAAACGAAAACCAATATTCAGGTCTGGGAATGTATGGCGAATTGGAACCTGAAATGGATGAGAAAGATTTTCTGAGTTTTGTGAAAGATAAATTCAATTTAAATATCATTAAACATTCAGATTTTAATGAAAAGAAAATCAGAAGAGTAGGTGTTCTTGGAGGTTCCGGAGCGAGCGGAATAAAGTCTGCACTTTCAAAAAAATGTGACGCCTATCTTACGGGAGATCTCAAATACCATGACTATTTTCTGGCAGAATCTAAAATGCTGATTTGCGACATCGGGCATTATGAATCTGAGCAATTGGTAAGTCAACAATTATTTGAAATTTTATCACAAAAATTTAGTACATTTGCAATCTTAAAATCTAGTGAAAAAACAAACCCAGTAAATTATTTCCTATAGATATGGCAAAAATCACCGAAATTTCAGTCGAAGAAAAATTAAGAGCTTTATACGATTTGCAAATCATCGATTCAAGATTGGACGAGATCCGAAATACAAGAGGAGAATTGCCAATCGAAGTTGAAGATCTTGAAATCGAGATTGAAGGCCTAGAAAAAAGAGCGGAAAAATTTCATGCAGAGATTAAAGAGCAAAATGATCAGATCAGCAACAAAAATGAAGTGATCAATCATGCAAAATCTTTAATCGAAAAATACAAATCTCAACAGGATAACGTAAGAAACAATAAAGAATTTGAAGCTTTAGGAAAAGAAATTGAATATCAAGAACTTGAAATTCAGCTTTCTGACAAAAGAATCAAAGAATTTGGAGCTAAAATCGGTCACAAAGAAGAAACTCTAAACGAGCTGAATACTAAAATCGAAAATCTTAAAAACCACTTAAAATTCAAAAAAGAAGAATTGGAAGGTTTGATTTCTGAAACTCAGAAAGAAGAAGATTATCTGATCACAAAATCTGAAGAATTTGCTTCTAAGATCGACGAAAGATTATTGGCATCTTACCACAGAATCAGAACAAACTCTTCTACAGGTCTTGCAGTAGTAGGTCTTGAAAGAGGTGCTCCGAAAGGATCTTTCTTCACAATTCCACCACAAAAGCAAATGGAAATTGCTCAGAGAAAGAAAATCATCATCGATGAACATTCAGGAAAAATTCTTGTTGACGACGAGTTGGTAAACGAAGAAACTGAAAAAATGAATTCTATCATTAAGTTTTAATTAAAACTTTTTGAAAAATAGGAACGGCTTCAAATTTTTGAAGCCGTTTTTTTTGGTCTGAGCTTTTCGATGACAAAATTATAATTCCCCTCCTTTGGAGGGGTGGCAAAAATTTAGAAGAAATTTTTGACGGGGTGGTTTTATTTTACCTGTTGAACAACTTCATACTTTCTAAGTATTATTAAATTTAATTTCGGATAAAAACAATCTGTGCAATTAGTGTTTAAGCCAAAAAAAAACCGCTTCAAAACTGAAGCGGTTCATTTATTTTAATCGTGATGACCATACATCTTGTCATACAGATCTTTGAACTTCTCTTTTACCGCCTTTCTTTTTAGTTTGAGGGTAGGAGTTAGAAGTCCGGCTTCGATGCTCCAAACTTCAGGAGTAAGCTCGATTTTCTTGATCTGTTCCCAGTTTCCTAAGTGTTCGTTGATATCGTCGATTTCTTTTTCAATTCTTTCTTTCAGTTCAGGGCTATTTGCAATTTCTTGCGGAGTAGAGCCAATGTTGAGGTTATTTCTCATTGCCCAGTTTTTAGCAAATTCAAAATCTGGCTGTATAAATGCACATGGCATTTTTTCGCCGTCGCCAACTACCATTACCTGTTCGATAAATTTCGAAGCTTTGGCTAAATTTTCAATGGTTTGCGGTGCAATATATTTTCCTCCAGAAGTTTTAAACATTTCCTTTTTACGGTCGGTAATTTGCAAAAATCCTTCGCTGTCAATGTGCCCGATGTCTCCCGTTTTGAAAAATCCGTCTTCTGTAAAGGTTTCTTTGGTTTGTTCCTCGTTTTTAAAGTAGCTTTTAAATACAGAAGGACCCTTCACCGTAATTTCACCGTCTTCCTGAATCTTTACAGTTAAGTTATCCAAAGGATGTCCTACAGTTCCCACTTTCATTTTGCCAAATGAATTTACAGAAATTACGGGTGAAGTTTCCGTCAAACCATATCCTTCAAGAATAGGAATCCCTGCATTTTGGAACATTAAATTTAATCTTGTTGATAAAGCTGCAGAACCCGAAACTAAAGTGATGATTTCACCGCCCAAGCCTTCTCTCCATTTTTTGAAAACCAGTTTGTCAGCAATGATTTCAGATAGACCTGACGGTTTTGAAACCTCTTTTTTCTTTTGAATTAAATTTAAAGCCCAGAAGAATATTTTTTGTTTAAATCCGCCTGCTGAAGAACCTGTATTGTAGATTTTATCATAAACTTTCTCTACCAAACGAGGAACGACGCTCATATAATGAGGCTTTATTTCTTTCACATTTTCACCCATTTTTTCGATGCTTTCGGCGAAATAAATTGAGAAACCATTGTATTGGAAGAGGTAAAAAAGCATCCTTTCAAAAATATGGCAAATAGGCAAAAAGCTCAGTACTCTCGTATCTTTATAATCTAAGCTTTTTCTTTTTGGAATTCTCGGTATTGAACCTAAAACATTCGAAACAATATTTTCATGGGTCAGCATTACGCCTTTGGGTTTTCCTGTGGTTCCGGAAGTATAGATTAAAGTAGCTAAATCTTGAGTATTAATTGCTTTTGAAAGGTCTTCTACTTCCATTTGTGTAGAATCATCTTCACCCAAATCAAGAATTTCTTTCCAATTGGCAGCTCCCGAAATGTTATCAAATGTGAAAACACCTTGTAATGAAGCAACGTTGTGTTTGATTTTCATCACTTTAGCCAAAAGTTCTTTATCCGAAACAAAGCAATATTTTATTTCGGCATTATTGAATATAAACTCGTAATCTTCAGGTGAAATGCTCGGATAAACTGGAACTGAAACAACTCCAATTTGCGAAAGTCCAAGATCCATGATTGCCCATTCTGTACGAGAATTTGTAGTAATCAGCGCTATTTTATCTCCGGGTTTTATACCCAGTTTCAAAAGTCCTCTCGAAATTTTGTTTCCTTGGTTTACAAACTCCTGAGTTGACGTCTTTATCCACTCGCCTTGATGTTTTGTAGCGAACATTACATCATTTGGGAGTTTTTCTAAAGCGTGGTGTGGTATATCGAATAATCTTTTGATCGTCATAATTTGTTAAATATTTAATATAGGATTTTAAATATAAGCATTTTTGTAAAAATAACATAAATCTGTTTACAAATCACAATTGTTAATTTTTTTTTCAGATTTGGCTAAAAAGTATTAATTTACGACCATCTAATTATAATTTTTATGGACTTTAATTTATCCGAAGAACAGCTGATGATTCAGCAGGCAGCAAGAGATTTTGCACAGAACGAACTATTACCAGAAGTAATTGAAAGAGACCGTGATCAAAAATTTCCTACTGAGCAAGTAAAGAAAATGGGCGAAATGGGGCTTTTGGGAATGATGGTTGATCCTCAGTACGGCGGTGCCGGTATGGACAGCGTTTCTTACGTTCTGGCAATGGAGGAGATTGCAAAAATCGACGCTTCTGCTGCAGTTGTAATGTCTGTAAATAACTCATTGGTTTGTGCCGGTCTTGAAAAATATGCTTCTGAAGAGCAAAAAGTAAAATATCTTACCCCATTGGCAAGCGGTCAGGTAATCGGAGCGTTTGCGTTATCTGAGCCGGAAGCTGGTTCTGACGCGACTTCTCAAAAAACTACAGCTGAAGACAAAGGCGACTACTATCTTTTAAATGGTGTGAAAAACTGGATCACCAATGGTGGTACGGCAACTTATTATATTGTAATCGCTCAGACAGATCCTGAGAAAAAACATAAAGGAATCAACGCTTTTATCGTAGAAAGAGGTTGGGAAGGTTTTGAGATCGGACCAAAAGAAGACAAATTGGGAATCAGAGGAAGCGATACCCATTCTTTGCTTTTCAACAACGTAAAAGTGCCTAAAGAAAACAGAATCGGTGAAGACGGTTTTGGATTCAACTTTGCAATGGCTGTTTTGAATGGCGGTAGAATAGGGATTGCATCTCAGGCTTTAGGGATTGCTTCAGGAGCTTACGAAATGGCTCTGAAATATGCTAAAACCAGAAAAGCTTTTAAAACTGAAATTATCAATCACCAGGCGATTGCTTTCAAACTGGCAGATATGGCCACTCAGATTACTGCGGCAAGAATGCTTTGCTTTAAAGCGGCTGTAGAAAAAGATGCAGGAAAAGATATTTCTGAAATCGGAGCAATGGCTAAATTATATTCTTCTCAGGTTGCGATGGATACAACCATTGAAGCGGTGCAGATTCACGGTGGATACGGATATGTGAAAGAATATCACGTTGAAAGACTGATGAGAGATGCAAAAATCACTCAAATTTATGAAGGAACTTCTGAAATCCAAAGAATTGTAATTTCCAGAAGTATCGCGAAATAATTTCTTTAAACTTAAAAGCACTAAATATTTTGTATGAAAAAATCTTGGTTGATCACTTTGGGAGTAGTTGTACTTCTCGTGGGAGTTTTTATCTGGTATAAATTTTTCTTTGTTTTCGGAGAAGGAGTAAAATCCGGTTATCTGAATTATGCCATCAATAAAGGCTATGTTTTTAAAACATACGAGGGCAAATTAATTCAGGAAGGTTTTGGAAGAGGAAAAACGGGAACTGTAACAAGTTATGAGTTTGAATTTTCTGTAACGGATCCTGAAATTTTCAAGCAGTTGGAACTCAACAGTGGTAAAACTTTTGATCTTCATTACAAAGAATACAACGGAACTTTGCCTTGGAGGGGAAATACAAAGTATGTTGTAGATAAAATAGTGAACATGAAATAATCATAAAAGGCTCTCGCATTGAGAGCCTTTTACTTTACACCAAATCACAAATATTAATATATGAAAACTATTAATTTCTTTATTGTTTTGATTCAAATTTTTCAATAAGGTTAAATCTTGTTTCAGTTTTTTTTCTCTTTTGAAATTTTGATAAGGCAAATTTATGATGAATATGGATTTGAAAATTAAATCTTGCCTTAAAATTTAATTAAAAATTTCCTAGATTTAATGAGAATCATTTCCAGGAAGATTTTTGTTTCTCTTTTTGTAAAAATAATAACCAATCCCAGCAATCAAAAACAATGGCCAAAGCGGGAGGATGAAAAGAAATATTGAAGTGATGACATTCCAACCAGAAGATACTGCTGCCAGAGATTGTGCTCCAAAACCTTCAGGCTTTTCTTTTACCGCAAGATTTTCATTGTCTCCATATAGAGTTATTTCTACATCACATAAAGTATTGTTCACGAAATCCTGACCGCTGATATCAATTCCTTTATTTTCAATTTCTCCAATGTTGTAGCTCAAATCTTCCATCAGATAATCAAACTTTTGAATCGGAACTCTTACTTTAAGGTAAGCGATTTTTTTGTCGTTGTTATTTAAAGAAATATTTTCACTTTTGATGAATCCATCGTATTTTTTAACCTGTTCTTTTACGATTTCTTTAGCGGTTTCGGCATCATTTACTTTCAATTCCAAAAGTCCGGTTTTTGTCATTTTGTTTTTAGAAACAATATGTTCGTAATTATCATTTTTAGGTTTGTCTTTGTAAATGATTTTGGTTTCTTTAATGATTTTCGGTGCCGGAACATTGACTACGATTTTTTCAGAATTTTTGTTTAAAGAATCTTTCTTCTCTATTTTAGAATCCAGTTTCATATGGGCAATTTTATCCGAGATAGAGTCAATACTTTTAGATGTTGATTCTATGATTTCGTTTGCATTACTTTTTGTTTTTTCGAAATCTTTAATTCTAATGCTTGCAGAATCGAAAACAGCTTCTGCTTCGTTGCTTACATTCTTTGCTTTATCACTTATATCTGTTGCTATGCTGTCAGCAGAATTTAGTGATTTTTCTAATTGAGAATTTGTTGCTTCACCTTTTTTACACATCGTGAAACTGGTCGCTACTGCTAATAATAAGTACTTTTTCATAACGTTAATTTTTTTGTTGAAGTAAAGTTAGAAGGTTATCTGCAGCGAAATTTGTAAAAGAAATGTATGATTTTGGTAAAGTTTTACTGTTTTGATAATCAGTATTTTGTAAAATAAATTGAGTTGTTTTACAAAAAAAATGTTAAATGTTAAAAATGTTAAAAAAAAACATTCATTAGAAATATAATAATAATTACCTTTGCTTTTTGAGACTTTAATAATGAAACATACTTTTTTATTGGTTTTGTCGTTTTTAATTGGTTCTGCAGAATTCAGCTGTAGAAGTGTTTCTGTGACAAATAATGAATTAAAAGCTGAATCAATAATGAATGAACCCCAAGGTAATGTTGAGTTTTCAGAGGTGAGAAGATTAAATAGGGATATTCAATTAAGTAATTTTATGATCATAAAAGACTTTAGCGAAACCGTTAAATTATATGGTAAATTAGAAGATAAAAGATTTTCCCGATCTGAGCCTATCCCAACTCTTGAGGAGAATGAATTTTTTCTGTTGCTAAAACCAATAATGAAAAAACAAGTTTTTGGAGATTTGGAAGTCACGAAAATGGAAATAAAAGGTTCTGTATTGAATGTTTATTACAAAGAAATAAGTAACGAAGAATATTTATTAAACAAACAAAAAAATCCGATATTGATACTGAGAGTAAACGGAGTTGCTCCGTCAAGTGTCAAACTAATAAATTTAAATAAATAGTAATAATAATTATTTTAAATATGAAGAAAAAAATACTCATTCTGAGCAGTTTGCTGATTTTTTCTGCAGCGGGCTTTGCACAGCAAAATAATTGGAAAAAGTTGACTTCTAAAGTTGAAACAGAGGTTCGGGAGAACAATGTAAGACTTTCTGATTTTACTCTTTTCACATTAAATGTAGATGATATTCAAAATCAGTTAAAAAATGCTCCTGACATAAGCGCATATCCTTCCCAAAAAGGTATTCTTCTGAATTTCCCAAATATTGAGGGAGATTTTGATACCTATGAGATTTATGAATCATCTACAATGCATCCTGATCTTCAGAATAGATATTCTGATATTAAATCTTATTTAGGATATAAAAAAGGAGATAAATCATCACAGATTAGGTTTTCTGTAGATCCTTATTTCGGATTTAATGGTATGGTGAGAAGTGAAAGCGGAATTTATTATATTGATTCTCATACAACAGACAATAAAGTCTACAAAATGTATGACAGAAAAAAGGCTTCTTCTTTAAACCAATTTGAATGTTTTTTCAACGGGGAAAGTGAATTTAAAGATGAGAATATTCCTGTTCAAAAGACGGTAATAGACGCTCTCAAAAGAAAGTACAGACTTGCGATTACAACCACCACCGAATATACTGCATATATTGCAGGACAAGCGGGTGTAGGAGCTGGAACAGATGCTCAGAAAAAAGCTGCGGTGCTTGCTGCAGTTAACTTAGCGGTGACACGTCTTAATGAAGTATTTGAAAGAGATATTTCTGTAAGATTGCAGTTGATTGCCAACACTGATGCTTTGTTTTTTATCAGTACTGATACCTTTAACGCTCTTAGTGCTGGTCAAATGTTACCAGAGAATATAGCTGTTACAAATTCAATTATAGGAGCTGCTAATTACGATCTTGGACATTTATTCTTTAAGGTAGATAATGCAAACAATAACAATGGATTAGCTTCAACGCCATCCGTGTGTGGAAATAGTAAAGCGGGTGGAGTTACAGGCTGTGTAGTTCCGGTAGGAGATCCTTTTGTAATAGACTTTGTTGCTCATGAGATGGGGCATCAGTTTGGTGCTATGCATACTCAGAATAACGGCTGCAACAGAAATGGTCCTACATCAGTAGAGCCTGGAAGTGCCAGCACTGTTATGGGATATGCAGGAATTTGTGCTCCTAATGTTCAAAATAATAGTGATGCCTATTTCCATGCAGTTAGTATTAAGGAAATGTATACAACGCTTACAGGAACGGGGTTTCCTTCAGCTTGTGGTGAAAAAACACCGATAAACAATGCTGAACCAATTGCAAATGCTGGTTTGGATAAGAGTATTCCTAAAAGTACGCCTTTTATCTTGACAGCCTCAGCAACAGATGCTAATAATGACGCACTTACTTATACATGGGAACAAATAGATACTGGAGCAACTGCTGCTACTACGGCACCTACTTCTACAACGATAGCGGGTCCGTTATTTAGATCTATTAGCCCGACAGCTGCAACCTTCAGGTATTTCCCAAAACTCTCTGTTATTGTAAATCCTGCGACAGTTAGTACTTGGGAAGTTCTTCCTTCGGTTGCAAGAGCCCTTAACTTCTCTGTTTTAGTTAGAGATAACAACGCACTTGGCGGTCAGACAGGACGTGATGATGTTAAGCTTACTGTAGTAGATACAGCAGGCCCTTTTATAGTTACTTCACAAAATACTGCAGGCACTGTATGGAATGAAGGTCAGGCACAAATAATTACATGGAATGTTGCGAATACTACGGCAGCGCCAGTAAGCACACCGAACGTTACGATTTTATTATCAAAAGACGGAGGTCTTACATTTCCTACAGTTTTAGTGGCAAGCGCTCCAAACACCGGTTCTTATTCTTATACTGTTCAAGGTGGTTTAGGAAATGTTACTAATGCTAGGATCATGGTGAAAGCAATAGATAATGTGTTTTTAAATGTAAATACACAAGGCTTTACAATTAATTCTTCAGCGGTAATTATTCCTCCGGGAGGAGGAGGTAACCCAGGTGGTGGAAACCCTGCAACTCAATCTCCAATCTTCCAGGGAATGATGATTTATCCTGTGCCTTCGAATGATGGATTTGTATATATTAAAACAGATTTTCCTCCAAAATTTGATGGAGACAAAAAACCTGCTCCTTACAAAGTAACTTACGAAATATATGCAATGGATGGAAAACTCGTGGTGCCTAAGAAAACAAGACACATCTTCTCAAGAACTGTTGATAACAGAGCTGACGAGAAATTAGATTTAAGAGATCTTCCTACCGAAGCTTACATGATTCATGTAACAGTGGATGACGAAAAAATTGTTAAAAAATTACTGATGCTTCACAAGAAGTAAAACGTAATTAATATATGTATAAAAAACCGTTCATATGAACGGTTTTTGTTTTCTATTAACTGTTTGAATATCAATCAGATGGTTTAATGTAATTATAAAATCTTTTTTTTGATATTAATCATATTCTTTTTTATTTACATTGGTTAGTCTCAAGTTTCTCCACAGGTAATCACTTTCATTCAAGTAAAATAGATGATTATTCTCTGTGAAATATTCACATGAAATGTATGGCGTGAAATATTTTAAATACTTTTTAATCAGTTGTTTATGGGGTATTTTGATGTGTTTCTAAAAATACTTTTGAGAAAATTTCAACGATTACTCATGTTTTTTTAACCATCTTTAAGTATTAATTAGTTTTGTCCATTGTCTTAGATTCTTTTATTTTAAGAAAACAAAAAATAGAATTTTTAATTTATTGCGAAAAGTTTTAAGATATTTCTAAAAGTTTTGTAAAAAAAATCGTTTATAATGTTGTTAATTTCATTAATTTTGAAATTTGGTAATCTAAATAAAATTTACATGAAAAAACATCTACTCGTGATGGGAGTGCTTTTTATCTCCAATATGTTTTTAGCACAAACAAACCGACTTTGGAAGGAAGTTTCAACTAAAACCAGTTCTGAAATATTTGAAAATAAAACCAGTATTATCCACCCAAAAGTTTATAGTCTTGATTTTTCTGGTTTAAAGAATGCATTGGCAAAGGCTCCGCAAAATTTTTCTAAAAGCGGAAAATCAAATGTGATTATCTCTTTTCCAAATGCAGACGGAGTTCTTGAAAATTTTAAAGTAAGAGAAAATTCTAATTTTGCTCCGGAATTGGCAGCACAATACCCAGACATAAAATCTTATGTTGGGGAGAGTTTAGGAGAAACACAGTTTACGGTTTATTTTAGTATGTCACCACTAGGGTTGTCATCAATGGAACTGTATGCTAATAAATCTGCAGTTTTTATTGAGCCCTATACGAAAGATCTTTCGACGTATGTTGTCTACAGAAAATCAGACAAAAAGCAGGAATTAGATAAATTTGAATGTACAGTGATTGATGTTGCGCAAAAAGGAATTGATAACTCAAACCTTACAGCAAGACCCAATGCAGATGATGGTAAATTAAGAACTTTCAGACTTGCACTATCATGTACAGGAGAGTATACAACCTATTTTGGAGGAACTGTAGCTGGTGCACTGGCAGCAATGAATAACTCAATGACTCGTGTAAATGGTGTTTTTGAAAAAGATTTTTCAGCTAGAATGATTATCATTGCAAACAACAATTCTGTAATTTATACCAATGCAGCCACAGATCCATATTCTCCTTCTGCTCAGATGAACAATTGGAATGCTCAGTTACAGACTACACTTACATCTGTAATAGGAGAAGCAAACTACGATATAGGTCACTTATTCGGTGCTACCGGAGGTGGAGGGAATGCAGGATGTATCGGATGTGTTTGTACTAACGGAACAAAAGGAAGTGGTTATACTTCGCCGGCAAATGGAATTCCTTCAGGAGATAGTTTCGATATTGATTACGTTGCGCATGAAATAGGTCATCAGTTTGGAGGTAATCATACTTTTTCACATGGAAACGAAGGGACGGGTGTAAATATGGAGCCAGGTGGAGGATCCACTATTATGGCTTATGCAGGGATTACCAATTATAATGTCCAGATGGCCTCTGATCCTTATTTTCATGCTGTAAGTATTCAGCAGATTACTAATAATATTAAGTTAAAAACCTGTCCTGTAATTACAAATACAGGGAATGCGATTCCTACAGCAAACGCAGGTTTAGATTATATCATCCCTAAAGGAACTCCATTTGTTCTTACAGGATCAGGTACTGATGCAGACGGAGATGCTTTAACTTATGTTTGGGAGCAAATGGATAATGCTTCTAATACACAAACCGGAGCTAATTCTGTTGCAACTGCAACAAAAGCAACAGGCCCCACTTTTAGATCATATACTCCGGTACCGGTTCCTTTTAGATATTTTCCGAAGCTGGATAGAATAGTAGCGGGAGCTACAACTACTTCTGGCACTAATATCGTAGTTGAAGCTTTATCAAATGTTGCAAGAACATATAATTTCAGGTTTACAACCCGTGATAATAAAGCTGGAGGCTCCGGAAATAACTCTGATGATATGGTGGTTACAGTAAATGCTACTGCAGGACCATTCATTGTTACTTCTCAAAATACTGCAGGAGTCGTATGGAATGAAGGTCAAACACAGACGATCACTTGGAACGTAGCAGGAACAACAGCAGCACCTGTAAGCACACCAAATGTTACCATTCTATTATCAAAAGATGGCGGTCTTACATTCCCTACAGTATTGGTTGCAAGTACTCCTAATACTGGTACCTACAATTATACTGTTCCAGGCGGTCTCGGAACTATTACCAATAGTGCAAGAATTATGGTAAAGGGAGTTAATAATGTATTTTTAAATGTAAATTCACAAAATTTCACAATTAATTCTTCTGCGGTAATTATTCCTCCGGGAGGAGGAGGTAACCCAGGAGGAGGTGGAAATCCGGGTGGCGGAAATCCTGCAACTCAATCTCCAATTTTTCAGGGAATGATGATTTATCCTGTTCCTTCGAATGATGGTTATGTATATATTAAAACAGATTTCCCTCCAAAATTTGATGGAGACAGAAAACCTGCTCCTTACAAAGTAACCTACGAAGTATATGCAATGGATGGTAAATTAGTTGTGCCTAAGAAAACAAGACACATCTTCTCAAGAACTGTTGATAACAGAGCAGACGAGAAATTAGATTTAAGAGATCTTCCTACTGAAACTTACATGATTCATGTAACAGTGGATGAAGAAAAGATTGTTAAGAAATTACTGATGCTTCACAAGAAGTAATCGTAATTCATATTCATAAAAAAACCGTTCATTTGAACGGTTTTTTTATGCTTAAAAGAATAAAATATTAATTTTGGTTCTGTCTGAATTCACTGATGAAATGAAGTTTTACATTCGGAAATTTCTCCTGAGTCATGTGAATGGTAAACGATGAATCGGCTAAAAACACCAATTGATTGTATTTGTCTCTTGCCAAGAATCGCTGTTTTAATCTTGCAAATTCTTTAAACTCTTCAGATTTTTCATCGGCTTCAACCCAGCAGGCTTTGTGCATAGAAAGTGGTTCGTAGGTACATTTTGCACCATATTCATGTTCCAAACGGTATTGAATAACTTCATACTGAAGTGCACCCACCGTTCCGATGATTTTTCTGTTGTTCATTTCAAGAGTAAACAACTGCGCAACACCTTCATCCATCAACTGATCGATACCTTTAGCCAATTGTTTAGCCTTTAAAGGATCATTATTATTAATATATCTGAAATGTTCAGGGGAGAAACTCGGAATACCTTTGAAGCTGATTTTTTCACCACCTGTCAAAGTATCACCAATTCTGAAACTTCCTGTATCATGAAGTCCTACGATGTCTCCAGGGAAACTTTCGTCTACCACCTCTTTTTTATCAGCAAAGAATGCATTCGGTGACGAGAATTTCATCTTTTTACCTTCTCTTACCAAAAGATAATTTTCGTTTCTCTTAAATGTTCCTGAAACAATTTTTACGAAAGCCAAACGGTCTCTGTGTTTAGGATCCATGTTTGCGTGAATTTTGAAAACAAACCCTGTAAATGCAGATTCTTCAGGTTTCACCATACGGGTTTCGCTTTCTTTCGGCTGTGGCATTGGAGCAATTTCGATAAAGGCATCCAATAACTCACGTACACCAAAATTATTTAAAGCTGAACCAAAAAATACAGGCTGTAAATCACCATTCATATAATCTTCACGGCTGAATTCAGGATAAACAGATTGAATTAATTCCAATTCCTCTCTTAAATTCTTAGCGGCTTTAGTACCGATAACCTCGTCAATAGAAGAATCGTTGATGTCATCAAATTTGATAGCTTCACCAACTTTCTGTTTCTTTTCTTCTAAAAATAACTGAATATTGTTCTCCCAGATGTTATAAATTCCCTGAAAATCTGCTCCCATTCCGATCGGAAGAGAAAGCGGAACAACTCTTAAACCTAATTTTTGCTCAACTTCATCCAAAAGATCAAAAGCATCTTTACCTTCACGGTCAAGTTTATTAATGAAAACCAGCATCGGAATGTTTCTCATTCTACAAACCTTTACCAGCTTTTCAGTCTGTTCCTCAACACCTTTTGCAACATCTATCACGACGATTACAGAGTCTACTGCAGTCAGAGTTCTATACGTATCTTCAGCAAAATCTTTGTGACCGGGTGTATCGAGAATATTGATTTTATATCCTTTGTATTCAAATGCCAATACGGAAGTCGCTACCGAGATTCCTCTCTGTCTTTCGATTTCCATAAAGTCGGAGGTTGCTCCTTTTTTAATTTTGTTCGATTTTACGGCTCCTGCTTCCTGAATTGCACCTCCGAAAAGAAGTAATTTTTCTGTAAGCGTGGTTTTTCCGGCATCGGGGTGAGAAATAATTCCGAATGTTTTTCTTTTCTCTATTTCTTTGATTAAGTCTGACATAGTGTATTTTGAAGTTGCAAAAATCGTGATTTTTATCGGATTCTGAAAATCGGATTTACGACTTGTTGAAACTGGTTTTAGTTTTAAGATAATAAGCAACGCAAAGTCCTGTCAAAACCATTCCGGCACTGAAAGGGAAAATGTATTTCATTCCACACAAATCAGCAACAGCACCAATCAAAGGACCTGCAACACCAAGCGAAAGATCAATGAAAAGTCCGTAACCTGCCAAAGCAGAACCCTGACTTGATGGCGAAACACTTTTAATAGCGACAACTCCGAGCGCTGGGAAAATTAATGAAAATCCTAATCCGGTAACTCCGGCTCCTAAAAGTGCAATTTGTGAAGTTGCTGCAAAGGAAATAATTAAAAGTCCGATTGTTTCTACTAAAAGACAGGCAATGGCAACTTTAATTCCACCGTAATTATTGATAACATTGCTGAAAACCAATCGTCCTGCAACAAAAAGACAACCAAAAACAGTGAGACAAAGTGCACCATTATTCCAATGAAAATAGTTGTAGTATAAAGTAATAAAAGTAGAAATGCTTGCAAAACCAATTCCTCCCAAGGCCAGACAAATTCCAAATGGTGAAACTTTACCTAAAACTTTCCAGAAAGACTGCGAATCCTGAGTATTTGTATTCGTGTAATTGATTTTAGTCTTAGCGAACAGAAAACCTATAATTCCGATTAAAATAGAAATAATTCCTATCCCGTAAAGTCCGAATTTGTGCTCAATCACAACTCCAAGCGAAGCTCCGATTGCCAAGGCACCGTAACACGCAACACCGTTGTAAGAAATAATTTTTGCCGTATGCTTTTCGCCAAGTGCCATAATCGCCCAATTGATGGGACTTGCACCAATCATTCCTTCTCCACAACCAGTTAACAGGCGTGTGATGATCAGAAAACCAAGGCTGATTAAAGGTGAAAACTTAAAATAATAAGCCAGAATAAGAAAGGTTCCTGTTAAAGAAAAACCTAACATACTGAACAAGACGGCCGGCTTCGGACCTTTTCCATCAATGATTTTCCCGGAGTATGCCCTGAGAAAAAATGTGGCAACATATTGTAAACTGATCACCAGCCCGGCAACGATCAGACTAAAACCTAAATTTTTGCTGATAAAAATAGGAAGAACAGAAAGCGATAAACCGATAATAAAATATCCTAAAAAAGTAAAACCAACGTAACTGAGTAGTGGTAAATTTACATTTTCCGGCTGTTTGACTGCATGATCCATATTCATAAAAAATTAAGATACAAAGATACTTCAGAAAAATAATTTAATATCAATGTTTCAAAATGAATAATTTAAAAATTTATTTATTCAAATTTTTTAGAATTGTAGAGAAAAGTGTTCAAAATCGTCAAAATAGAGTAAAAGTAAACTTTCCTTATATTTGTTTTCATCTCGGTGAGGATGATCTATCTCCAAGTTTTTTAAAATTAATTGTTCAATTTTTTTATCCTTTTCACCAATTTTCTTTATGGGGATTATTTGCTTTATTTTATTGTTTTTATCAGTAAAAACCTTGTAGATTCCTAATTTTTTAGAAGGTTGTGAGATATTCAACTTTATAAATTCCGTATGCGGTGTGTAAGGATAGGTGATGCGTTTTTCAGACAAATCATAAAATTTTTCAAATTTTAAATTATAAAATTGGTTTTTATATTTTTCAAGATTTTTAAACAAATTGATATACCGATTTATTATTTCATTCTCTTCGTCAATACTATTGTGATAACTTAAAAGAATCATCCGGCTGCATAAATCTACCCAATATTCATTATTTTGATCTTTTTTTAAAATGACAAGATATTTTTCTCCGCTATTAAGGGCAAGTGAGCAGCCTTGATAATCATTAATTCCTTTATCTTTTGCACCGAATACATTTAAAAAATTTACTTTTTGTCCTTTAATTATTTGGTTAAAATCAATTTTAGCTTTATAGTTATCGTATTTATGATCTCCGTTAGCTTTAATGCTACCATCAAAGGTTTTTGTAACGGTTATAATTCCTATAAGATCAGCATCAAAATATTCTTGTGCAATATTCCCAGATCCGCATCTGCAAGCTGATAATTTTAGAGTGATAAAAAGCAGAAAGAATAATAATGATTTAAGTTTCATTATGGAAATTATTTTCAGGAAAATTATAAAGTTAAATTGTTAAACGTTTCATGCCCACAAATTATGCGAATATAAATTTAAGTTTTTAGATTAAATTTTTAATCTTATATTTTCTGGAATAATTTTGCCTATCCAAAACAGAATTTGATTTTTCTTTCATACAAATTCAATTATCTTTGTTTCTCAAATTAAAAAAATGGAAAACAGCAGATATCCGAAATTTATTTTTAACTGGATTGGTGGCTTGATACTTCTCGCCGGATATATTGCGGGGAGTATTATCGTTGGATTTTCGAGTACTGCCTACAAAATTATTTTTAAATTTGACATCATGCAAAAGCCATGGTTTATGATGTTGGCCAATGCTATTGTTTTTAGCTTGGTGATTGCTTTTTTTGATTTCTTCGTCGTGCGGCCTTCAACAAAAATGAAATTGAATTTCAATTTTTCACCTACCAATTTTTATACCTATCTTCTGATTTTCCCCATGATGTTGGGAATGATGTTTATCGGTGAATTTTTTACTTCTCAAATTCCGACTACCGGACCATTTTTTGGTTGGTTTTATGAATTTTTTCAAAATTTAATGCAGTTTATGACGGATGATCCTGTTGTCATGATTATTACGGCTGTAATTATGGCGCCGATTTTTGAGGAAATTATTTTTAGAGGAATCATACAGAAAGGATTGATTAATAATGGGGTAGAGCCTTGGAAAGCGATTTTGTTTGCATCGATTGTCTTCGGTCTGGTACATGGAAATCCCTGGCAGTTTGTAGGAGCGGTGATGCTTGGCTGCGTTTTGGGATTGGTATATTACAAAACTAAATCTTTGCTTTTGCCAATGCTTTTGCATGGTTTCAATAATTTATGCTCATCTTTCTTAATATTTTACACCAAATCTGAAAGTTTTGCGGATGCTTTTAAAGTTTCAGAATGGGTAATTTTAGGAGTTGGGATTGTTTTGCTTTCTTCATTTTACTATTTATTTATGAAGAAGTATAAAGTGCATTATTCAGAAATTTAAATTCATTCAAATATCAATAGCACCAATGTTCTTTACAAATTTCACAAAAATATACTTGCGTTATTTGTGCAAAAATAGTAATGCATTTTGTGCTTAAAAAAATAAAAGTTATCATGGAATTATTAGTTGCCACACACAACGTACACAAGAAGGAAGAAATTCAACAAATTTTAGGAGGTCAATTTACCGTGAAAAGCCTTGCAGATTATGATTTGCATGACGAAATCGTGGAAGACGGTGATTCTTTCAACGCCAATGCTTTAATTAAAGCAAAATACTGTTTCGAAAAAACAGGAATTCCGAGTTTGGGCGACGATAGTGGGTTGGTTGTTGAATCTTTAGACGGAAGACCGGGGATTTTCTCTGCACGTTATGCCGGAGACCATGATTTTGCAAAAAACATCGAAAAGGTTTTAAACGAAATGGAAGGTGTGGAAAACAGAAAGGCCTATTTCATTACCGTTTTGTGCTATTATGACGAAAATGGTGCTCAATATTTTGATGGCAGAGCTCACGGAAATTTACTCACAGAAAATAAAGGTCACAAAGGTTTTGGCTACGACCCGATTTTTGTTCCTCAAGGTTACGAAAATACTTTTGCAGAAATGAATCCCGAAGATAAAAACAAAATCAGCCACAGAAAACAGGCATTAGATTTGTTTTTAAATTTTTTAAAAGTGAAAGGATAGTTAGGACTAGGCTAATAAAAGCTTCTGAAAAAAGTGTAAACTTTAACCTCAACCTCAGCCTTAATCTCGGCCCCAACCTCAAACTTTTATCGTACATTTAACCCAATAAACTATTGATTTGAGTACTTATTTAACCATTTTAGGCTTTAATTCAGCAATTCCTACCGTCAACACATCACCTACTTCGCAGCTTCTCGAGATGGAAGAACGATGTTTTCTGATCGATTGTGGTGAAGGAACGCAGGTGCAGCTGAGAAAAGCAAAAGCAAGATTTTCAAAAATCAATCATATATTTATTTCGCATCTTCATGGGGATCATTGTTTTGGTTTGCCGGGTTTGATTGCGTCTTTCCGGTTATTGGGAAGAGATGTTCCGTTGCATGTTTATGGCCCGAAAGGCATAAAAAAAATGCTGGAAACCATTTTTACCATTACGGAAACACATCGTGGTTTTGAAATCGTTTATCATGAGCTGGATAAAGATTATTCCGAAAAAATCTACGAAGACAATAGAGTAGAGGTTTATACGATTCCATTAGATCACAGAATTTACTGTAACGGCTATCTTTTTAAAGAAAAACAAAAAGACAGGCATCTTAATATGCAGGAAATTTCAAAATATAATGAAATTGAAACCTGTGATTATCACAATTTGAAAGCAGGTAAAGATTTTGTATTGAGCGACGGATATATTCTTAAAAATGAAATTTTGACCACAGAACCGGCACCGCCCGTTTCTTACGCTTTTTGCAGCGATACCAGATATTTAGAATCTGTTATTCCGATTATTAAAAATGTGACGGTTTTGTATCACGAGTCTACTTTTCTACACGATTTGAAAGAAATGGCAGATTATACCGGGCATACAACGGCTTTAGAAGCAGCCAGAATTGCGAGACAAGCGGAGGTGGGTAAATTGATTTTAGGCCATTTTTCTAATAGGTATAGTGATTTGACGGTATTCACAGACGAGGCAAGAACTGTTTTTCCAAATACATTTTTGCCGAAAGCTTTGGAAGTCGTAAAAATCTAAATGAATATGTTGAATTTTGAAGAATTGAGAGATTTTCTGAATGAAAAGGCTGATGTGTACAATAATTCTGAATTTATTCAAGATGATCCAATACAGATTCCGCATCGTTTTTCCTTAAAACAGGATATTGAGATTGCCGGTTTCTTTGCTGCGACTATTTCTTGGGGAAACAGAAAAGCAATCATAAAGTCAGCGGATAAAATATTGGATATCATGGGAAATTCTCCCTATGATTTTGTGATGAATTATTCTGAAAACGATTTGAAGTTTATTGAAGAAAAAAGTATTCACAGAACTTTTAACGGTGAAGATTTCACTTATTTTATCAGACAGTTTAACAGAATTTATCGTAAATATGATAGTTTGGAGAATTTATTTCTTATTAAAGATTCTGAAACCAATTTTTATCATGCAATTGAAAGATTCAGGCTGGGTTTTTTGCAGACTGAAAAACACAGAAGCCACAAACATGTAAGTTCACCTTACAAAAATTCATCCTCAAAAAGAATCATCATGTTTCTTCGTTGGATGGTGCGCAATGATCAGCGTGGCGTAGATTTTGGAATTTGGAAAAATATTGATCCTAAAAATTTATCAATACCTTTAGATGTTCATACAGGAAATATTTCAAGAAAATTAGGCTTAATTTCAAGAACTCAGAATGATTGGAAAACTGTTTTGGAGCTAGACGAAATTATCAGAAAATTTGATCCTAAAGATCCTGCGAAATACGATTTTGCACTATTTGGTTTAGGCGTAACTAAAGAATTATTTTAAACAAAAAATAATGAAAACATCACACGAAAGAATCGAGTTTTTAGAAAAAATGGCAGATGGAATCACCTCGTGGATCGGCTCCATACCATCGCTTATTATTCATACATTACTTTTTTTGACGGCATTTTTACTACCTTCATTTGGGATAGTTGATTTTGATAAAATGCTGTTGGTATTGACGACAGTTCTTTCTTTGGAAGCCATTTATCTTTCAATTTTGATCCAAATGTCGGTGAACAAAAGCCATGAAAAAATTGAAGATATCCAGGAAGATATTGAAGAAATCAGCGAAGATATTGAAGACATTCAGGAAGACCTAGAGGAGATTAGTGAAGATATTGAAGAAATTACGGAAGATATTGAAGATATTCAGGAAGATATTGAGGAAATAAATGAAGATGAGGATGATGAGGATCATATAGAAAAAGCGAAAAAAGCGATTTTAAAAAGCAATGTAAGTTCCAATAAAAACGAAATTAAATTGCTGAAAGATAAAATTCATGAGCTGCAAAATATGATTGATCAACTGAAGAAAGATTGATTTTCTGCTACAATATCAAATTTCTATTTTTCTAAACCATATTGTGAATTTGATGTTAATTCGTAAATCTATCGACTAAACCGTAAGCATTTAGAATTATTTTTATTATTTTTGGACAAACAATAATAAAATGTTAAATTATAGAGCAAAAAATTACCTATTTCTTTTAGTATTGCTATTTAGTTCTTCATCCTTGTTCTCACAGGTGAAGGAAAGAAAACCTCCAAAAAACGTTGTATCATCAATAAACAATAAAGCGGGTGTATTCATCGATGTTAATGCTGCAGGATATGTACCTTCAACTTATACTCCTGAGCAGTTGGTTTCCAATATCTTGATAAATGGTGGCTCTACCTGCTCAATTCCTGCTATATCGAATGTATCGGTAACGCCAGCTCAACCAGCAACTAATAACGATCGGTTTTGGGGATATTTTCATAAAGGAACCACTAACTTTCCTTTCACGGACGGTATTGTTTTAACAACGGGTTACGCAAGACAGGCAGGTAATATTGCATCTAGTGCAAGCGTGCCTGTAATCGGAGCTGGAATGAATGATGCAGATCTTTTAGCGGCAGTTCCAAATCCCAATCCGGCATACAACTATAATGACAATGTTATGTTGGAGTTTGACTTCGTACCCAATGCTAATCAAGTAACGTTCAATTATTTATTCGCTTCTGAAGAATATACCAGTGATTTTCCTTGTCTTTATTCTGACGCATTTGCTTTGTTAATAAGGCCTGCGGCTGGTGGTCCTTATGTAAATGTTGCTGTATTACCTGCAGGAGGTGGCCCTGTAAGTATGACTAATATTCATGGAAGTACGCAAGCAGATGGAACTACTCTATTATCATGTCCGGCAATTAATGAGATGTATTTTGCGGGATATAATTCAAGTACTAATATTGTTACAAATTATGACGGGCGCACGGTACCTTTAACCGCTACCGCAACTGTAACCCCGGGAGTTGCTTATCATTTTAAAATGATTTTGTCTGACTACCGCGATACTGGTTATGATTCTGCAGTATTTATTGAAGGTGGATCATTTGATATCGGAATTAAATTAGTTGATGGGAATGGTGTACAATTGCCGGCAAGCTTAAATGTCTGCGACAATGTACCTCAGACTTTAGTGGCTCAGTTAAATGCTGTTCCTGGCGCAACTTTTCAGTGGTATAAAGACAATGTAGCGATACCTGGAGCAACCAGTGGAACATACATTGCCACCACCCCAGGTGTATACGAAGTGAAAGTAGATGTTCCTGGGAATACCTGCCCGGCATCTGCAACGATTACTATTCTCGGAGGTACAACTCCGGTAGCACAAAATGCAGTCTTAAAACTATGTACGACACCTAGCGTTTCTACTTTTGATCTTAATTTAGCAAAACCTTCTATCAGTACTACGGCGGGTGCAGTATTTAAATTTTATGTAAATCAGGCAGATGCTGTAGCTCAAAATGCTAATTTTATTACCACACCAGAGCTTTTTGACGGAAATGACGGCCAGGTTTTATATGTAGTAGTTTCTAATGGTGGTTTCTGTAGTAAATTAGTTACTTTAACTTTACGAAAAGAAGCAACTCCGGTAGCAGTTCTTAATGCATCAAAAGTGAGGATTTGTAACGGAGAGTCAGTAACTCTTACGGCTTCTGGAGGTGTAACTTATGAATGGAGTGGCTTTTCAGGGACGGGTGCTGTGCGTACTCTGTCTCCTACACAAACCACAACGTATACAGTGTATGCAATAGGTGCTCAGGGATGTAAATCTCTACAGCCCGTATCTGTTACAGTAGAAGTTGTTCCTGCAATTACGTCAAATCTTACCGGTGGTTATATTTGCTCTGGTGACCAGATCACATTAGATGCAGGTGCAGGCCCAAGTTATCAATATTTGTGGAACAATGGTGCTACAACGCAAACCATATCTGCAACTACCGCAGGTACTTATACTGTAACAATTAATAATGGTGTTTGTTCTAAAGTATATACTACTCAGGTCATTCAGGCAATTGTTCCTCAGATTATCAAAGTTGATTATGATGAAAGCGGAACTTTAGTTGTAACAGCGAGTAACCCAAGCAACGGACAATTAGAGTATTCTAATGATAATGGAGTTACTTGGCAATCTTCCAATGTATTTACCAATGTTCCAAATAATACATTAGTTTCTATAAGAGTTAAGGTGAAGAATACCAGCTGTATCAGTTTTGTAGAATACTTCACATTCGTTATGAAAAATGTAATTACTCCAAACGGTGACAACGTAAATGATATGATTGATTTCAGAGGAATCAGTGATCTCAAAGATTTCCAGGCAGTAATTTCTGACCGTTACGGTAAGGCAGTATTTAAAGCCGAAAAAACCAGACCTTTCTGGGACGGATATTTCCAAGGGAAAAAGCTTCCTACATCATCTTACTGGTATCAGGTGACTTTTGAAGATCCTGCAAGCAAACAGCTAACAGTAAAAACAGGATGGATTTTATTGAAAAACTTTGAGTAAAATTCTTTATTATACTAAAAAGGCCGATGATTGATCGGCCTTTTTTTGTGTTTAAATTTTACAATCAGATTAATACGATTAAAATGGTGAGATTGTGTTAATAATAATATAAATATTTTTGAATTAAATTTTAATCAAAAAAAATAGTATTTTTGTTAAAAATAATACAAAATGTTAAATAAAAGTGCAGGAAGTTTATTTTTGGCTTTGTTTTTAGTTCTTATCGGAAATTTTACATTTTCTCAGACTAGAGAAAAAGTTAAAAGTATTCAGAAAGCTTCTTCTCAAACGATGAAAGCTGGTGCTTTTATTGATGTGAATACAGCCAACTACCCAGAATCTTCATACAGCATTACACAACTGGTGAAAGATGTTCTTATCTCTGGTGGTTCTGCATGTTCTACAGCAAATGTAAATGGGGTAGTTGTATCACCAAATTTAGCCACAAGCAATCCCGGTAGAAGCTGGGGATTTTTCCACAGGGGCACTACCAGTTTCCCTTTTGAGAAAGGAATATTATTAACTACAGGTCATGCGTCAAAGGCAGGTAACTCGTTTATTTCAGGTCCTCTGGAAGATACACTTCCTATACAAGGTGATCAGGATTTAGCAAATGCACTTAATATATCAAATGCCAACCTTAACGATGCCAGTTTTATAGAATTTGATTTCGTTCCTACTTCCACAGAAGTTTCATTTAGGTATTTATTTGCTTCAGAAGAGTATCAGGGGAATTTTCCGTGTAGTATCAGTGATGGTTTTGCCTTATTGTTAAAAAAAGTAGGTGATCCTACTTATACTAATTTAGCAGTTTTGCCGGGTGGAGCCGGGCCTGTAAGTGTAACCAATATTCACCCTGCGGTACAATTTGACAATACAGCTCTTAGTTGTGGTGCGCTTAACGCATCATATTTTGGAGGTTATAATACTACTTCAATTCAAACCAATTTCAGTGGGCGTACAATACCACTCACTGCCAAGGCTACCGTAATTCCGGGGCAAACCTATCATTTTAAAATGGTCATTGCTGATTATCAGGATTTCAGATTCGATTCTGCTGTTTTTTTAGAAGCAGGATCTTTTGATATTGGTGTTCAGATTTTGGGACCTGGGGGCGTACAGCTTCCGGATTCTATCAACGTTTGTGATAATGCTCCACAAACTTTTACTGCATCAGTACAGATTCCGGGTGCGACCTATCAATGGTTTTTAGGAACGAATGCGATTCCGGGAGCTACCAATGCTTCTTACACTGCTGTAGCGCCAGGTGCCTATTCAGTAGAAGTTACACTTCCGGGTAATTCATGTCCTGGTAAGGCAACGGTTACTATTGTAGGAGGAACTTCGCCAACAGTTCAGAATGCTACTTTGACCACATGCTTTGCTGCCGGAAATGCAATATTTAATTTAACATCTGCACAAGCTTCCATTAGTACAACTCCGGGAGCTACATTTTCGTATTATATAAACCAAGCTGATGCAAACGCTGGAAATGCCAATACAATTGCTGCACCCACCACTTTTTCTAGTGCAGGAGGCCAAACAATTTATGTTTTAGTGAAAAGTGGATTTTGTTCAAAGGTTGCACAGTTGCAGCTCGTGAAAGCTCCCGAAATTATTGCAACCATTGCTGCGCCTACGGCATTGACGTGTACAAATACACAAATTACCCTCAATGCTTCAGCTTCTACATATCCTACAACCTCTACATTTGCGTGGACGACTACCGGAGGAAACATTGTCTCTGGAGGAACAACTTTAAATCCTGTTGTGAACGCTCCGGGAACTTATACATTAACGATTTCAAATACCTTTGCGGGGAATGTCACATGTACAGCTGTTGCCAATGTAACTGTTGTCGGAAACAGTGCGCCTCCTACAACAGGGCTTACTGCATCAAAAATTTCTATCTGTGCGGGTGAAACCGTTACCTTAACTGCTTCTGGTGGTGCGACCTACAATTGGGGAGGGGGACTGCCAGGAAATGGGGCTACTCAAACAGTTTCTCCCACTACTACTACAACATACACGGTCACGGCAGTTGGAGCAAATGGATGTGTGTCAACTACTGCCGCAACATTGACAATACAGGTTTCTCAGCCTTTCACTGCTCAAAACGCAAGCCTTCTAAAATGTTATCAGCAAGGAAATATAATATATGATTTAACTTCAGCTCAAGGTCAGATAACTACAGCTGCTGGTGTTACTTTTACATATTATGTCAATCAGGCAGATGCAATAGCTGGTAATACAAATAATATAACAACTCCTACCGCATTTCCGAGTGCAGGAAATCAGACAATTTATGTCTCTGTAAGTAATGGAGGCTGTAAGTATGTTGTTAATTTACAATTATTAACTACTGCGGCTACCACATTAACGATTGCTACACCTCAAACTATTACTTGTACCACCGCTCAGGTCACTTTAAATGCATCGGCATCTGTAATTCCTGCAGGCTCTACAATTGCCTGGACCACTACAGGTGGAAATATCGTGTCGGGTGCAACTACTCTTACTCCTGTTGTAAATGCTGCCGGTACATATACTTTGACAGTAACAAATAATACACAACCCGCTAATTTAACATGTACTTTTACTTCAACAGTTACTGTGGTAGAAGATAAAGTTCTACCGGTTGCCAATTTAACGTCTACTTTTCAACAAATTTGTCCGGGAGAATCTGTTACGTTAACAGCTTCAGGTGGTGTAACTTATAATTGGGGGAATGGTCTTCCCGGAAATGGAAATACTCAAGTGGTTTCTCCAACTACTAATACAACATATACTGTATTTGCAGTGGGTGCCAATGGTTGTATTTCTGCTAATCCTGCAATAATTAATATTGTTGTCGGTCCGCCAACTGCAACATTAGTTGCTTCAAAAATTAAAATTTGTGCTGGTGAATCTGTTACTTTAACTGCAGGCGGAGGATTTACTTACAACTGGGTAGGTCTTACAGGGAATGGAAATACTCAAATTGTTACTCCTGCTGTTACCACAACTTACTCAGTATTTGCTTTAGGTGGAAACGGGTGTGTTTCAACCATTCCTGCAACCATCAAAATTGAAGTGGTACCTGCAATTGTTTCAACACTAAAAGATGTGTATGCGTGTGCTGGTGATACAGGGATTCTAGATGCAGGTGCAGGACTTAACTACACCTATCTTTGGAGCACGGGAGCTACTACTCAGACGATCTCTACAAATATTCCTGGGTCTTATTCCGTGACAATTGATAACGGAACATGCTCTAGATTGTTTACAGCACAATTGATTAATCCAGATCTTCCTCAGTTTACCAATGTAGTATTTGAAAATAACATTCTTACAATATCAGCGACTAATCCTACTGGAGGAACATTAGAATATTCTATTGACGGAGGTGTAACTTGGCAATCTTCAAACATCTTTAATAATGTTTTAAGTAATACCAATCTTACCCTAATGGTAAAAGTTAAAGATGCAAAATGCGGTAATACATTAGATTTCTTTACTTTCATAATGAGCAATGCAATCACTCCGAATAGTGATGGCGTCAATGATTTCATAGATTTTTCGGGAGTTAGCAATTATAAAAACTTTGCTGCTTCTATTTTCGACAGATACGGAGCTGAATTATTTAAGGCTGATAAATCAAACGTAAAGTGGAATGGTTCTCTAAAAACAATCAATCTGCCTACAGCAACCTACTGGTATAGAGTGCAGTGGGAGAATCCTGCAAGTAAAAAGCTTGAATTAAGATCTGGTTGGATTTTACTTAAAAATAGAAATTAAAAGAAAAAGTCTCCTTTTTAGGAGACTTTTTTTTATGTTAAAAATTCCAGTTATTTATGAAATTTGTTTAAAAAAAAACTAAATTTGTTGAAACAAAATTATTATGAAGAGATATGTACTGTTGTTTTCATTATTTCTATTAAATTCAAATTCTATATTTTCACAGACTGTTCAACCGAGAAAACCAGTTAAAGAAAACTTATCTTCGGCTGCAAAAGCAGGTGCATTCATAGATGTAAATGTGCCTCCGTATCCTGCAAGTAATTATACACCAGCACAATTGGTTACAGACGTTTTAGTAGGTACATCTGGTTCTTGTGGAACACCTAATATTACCAATGTTACAGTAAGTCCTAATCAACCCGTTACCAATAATAACAGATTTTGGGGATATTTTAATAAAACGACTTCAACTTTTCCATTTCAGGAAGGAATTGTTTTAACAACTGGATGGGCACGAAAAGCAGGTAATGATCTAGAACCAATTACCTTAAGTGATGGTAATACAGGAGGCAGTGATCCAGATTTAGCAGCAGCTATTGGTGTAACAACGCAACTTTCTAATGCTGCAGTTTTAGAGTTTGATTTTGTGCCAACTAGCTCACAGATGAAATTTAGGTACATTTTTGCATCTGAAGAATATGAAGGAAACTACCCTTGTCCACCATTACAATATGATGATGCTTTCGCTTTATTGTTGAAGCCAAATACACCAGGATCTGTTTATACAAATTTAGCAGTTCTACCGGGTGGTGCAGGACCTGTTTCTGTTCCAAATATCCTACCAGCAAGTTTTGCATGTGGTCCTGTTAATGGGCAGTACTTTGGCTCATTAGCCCCTAATGCTACCAATTATAATGGTACCACAGCACCACTTACTGCTGAAGCTACTGTGATCCCGGGGCAATCTTATCATATAAAAATGGTTGTAGCTGATGCAAGAGACTCTAGCTTTGGTTCTGCTGTCTTTTTAGAAGCTGGCTCATTTGATATAGGAGTAAATCTGTTAGATCCGGCAGGAGCTCAGTTACCAGCAGAAATCAATGTGTGTGACAATGTACCACAAGTAATTACCGCTTCTACGAGTGGTCCAAATTTATTGTATAAGTGGTTTTTCAACGGAAATGTAATACCTGGTGCCACTACAAATACAATTACGGCAATACAGCCTGGTGATTATAAAATTGAAGTAAGTGTACCTGGAAATCCTTGTCCGGGGTCAGCAAGTATTAAAATTAACGGCGGAATTACACCTTTGGCACAAGATGCTACTTTCTTATTGTGTAGTACACCGGATATTACAACTTTTGATCTCAATAATGCAAAGCCATTAATAAGTCCTACACCAAATGCAACGTTTAGATTCTATGTGAATCAGGCTGATGCAGCAGCTCAGAATGGTAATTTTATTACAAATGTTGCAAACTATAGTGGTACAAATGGACAGATCTTATATGTGGTTGTTTCAGACGGTGGTTTCTGTAGCAAAACGATAGAGCTGACCTTAGAAAGGGAGGTAACTCCAATTGCAGGATTAACATCTTCAAGAATCAGAGTTTGTCCTGGTGAGAGTGTGACGCTTACGGCAACCGGAGGTGTAACTTATTTGTGGGATAATTTCCCAGGAAACGGAAACACACAAACGGTTACAGTTAATCAAACGACAACATTTACGGTATATGCTTTAGGGGTGAAAGGTTGTAAATCCTTGTTACCGGCAAAAATTACTGTAGAAACTGTTGCGCCGATTACGACGCCTTTATTGGATGTTGAAATGTGTGTAGGTGATACTATTCTTTTAGATGCAGGCGCTGGACCTAATTATTCTTATTTATGGAATACAGGAGCCGAAACTCAAACTATTACGGCAACTCAGTTGGGAGTGTATACCGTAAAAATCAATAATGGAATTTGTGAGGAATTATTTACAGTGAAAGTTCACGGTGCAGCTTCGCCATTCTTTACCAATTTAAGTTATGAGAACGGAACATTAACAGCAATTGCAACTAATCCTTCCATTAACAACATATTTGGAACACTAGAGTATTCTGTTGACGGAATCAACTGGCAAGAGTCAAATGTCTTTACAAATCTTACAGATAATACAACGTACAATGTGCAGGTAAGAATTAAAGGGACCACTTGCTATGGTTCAGTTGAGTTCTTTACACTTGAAATTAATAATGTAATTACTCCAAATCAGGATGGTGTGAATGATGTTTTGGACCTGTCAAATTTGAGAGATTTTAATAATTTTAAAGGGGCTATCTATGACAGATATGGTGTAGAAATCTTCAGATTCTCAAAAGAAAGACCAATCTGGGACGGAACAATAGCAGGGAAAAGATTGCCGACAGCAACGTACTGGTATAAATTCAATTTCGAATACAAGAAGTCGAAAGTACAAATGAACAGAGCAGGATGGATTATGTTGAAAAACAGAGAATAATCTTAAGTTAAATATAATAAAATAGCCTTTCAATCTGAAAGGCTATTTTATTTTGATGTCTAGAAATTCTACATATTCTCTTTCCAGAGTTGTGTAAATTGGATGAAATCCTCTACGCTTAATTCTTCAGCTCTTTTGTCCATAAATTCATGAGTTTTTAATGCCTCAGGAATATTCAGAACTTTCCATGAGTTGGATAGTTTTTTTCTTCTTTGCCCAAAACCGGCTTTCACAATTTGCTTAAAAAGAATTTCGTTTCCTACTAAGCCTTCTTTCAGATTTCTGGTCAGTCTGATAACTCCGGATTTTACCTTTGGCGGCGGATTAAATACATTTTCGTGAACCGTAAAAAGATATTTTACATCATAATAAGCCTGTACCAAAACAGATAAGATTCCGTAATCTTTTGTTCTCGGAACAGCAGCAGTTCTTTCGGCAACCTCTTTCTGGAACATTCCCACCATTTCCGGGACTATTTGATAATAGTCAATAATTTTAAATAAAATCTGTGACGAAATATTATAGGGAAAATTACCAATAATGGCAATTTGCTTCTCGTTGATAAAATTAAAATCTTGCTTCAGGAAATCTCCTACGAAGGTTTCTTCGGTAGCCTTAGCATAGTTTTTTTTTAGATAATCAATAGATTCAGTGTCAATTTCTGCAAGGTAAATGGTTTGTTCTTTTTCCAGAAGATATTTGGTCAGCACACCCATTCCAGGACCTACTTCCATGACGTTGTTGTAGTTTTCGTAGCTTAAGCCTTCTACAATATTTTTTGCGATGTTTTCATCTGTCAAAAAGTGTTGACCCAGATGTTTTTTTGCTCTTACACTCAAAGTTTATTTATGATTTCGTTAACAATGATTTTCTCTTATTCGTTCCAAATTTCGGTAGAATTTTTCTATTTTAGCCAAAAATTTTAATATTAATGGCGAAATCTGTAGAAGAGTTTAATAAGAAAAGGCTTCGGTCTAGCAATATTACTGTAGTAATAAGTATTGCCTTAGTGTTATTTTTATTGGGATTAATGGGTTTGATTCTAATTAATGCACAGAAATATTCCGACTATCTTAAAGAGCAACTTGTTGTAAATGCGTACTTTGACGAAAATTATGACGATAAAGATTCTGCAAAAATAGCAAAACAGGAAGCAGTTGCCGTAGAAGTTATCAAAGGGATGGAGTCTGTGAAGCGCACAAAATATATTTCTAAAAAAATGGCTACAGCCGAAGCCAAAAAAAGTTTAGGGATAGATACAGAAGCACTTTTTGATGAAGATATTTATCCGGCTTCTGTAGAAGTAGCCTTAAAACCTGAATATACTGACTCTACTAAAATTGGGGCGGTTTTAACCCAGATAAAATCGGTTCCCGGAATTGTTGATGTTAAAAACGATTCAGATTCTCAAAAAATATACGACAAATTAAATAAAATTCTAAAGTGGATCTTAGCGTTTTGTGTGCTGTTTTTAGTTCTTGCGATTGTCTTAATTAACAACTCAATCAGACTGAAAGTGTTCTCAAAAAGGTTTATCATCAAAACCATGCAGCTGGTAGGAGCCAAAAGACGATTTATCTTAACACCATTCATCAAAGAAGCATTAATTCTTGGTTTATTGGGTGCAGTATTAGCTCTTATAGCATTATCGGGGCTTTGGTATTACTTTACAACGACTATAAAAACTCCTTTCGTACAAGACACCAACCAATATTTTTGGTTAGTTCTTTTGGTATTTGGAGTTGGTATTTTCATCACAGTACTAAGTACAATCGTTGCAACTTGGAGATTCTTGAGATCAAATGTTGACGACTTATATTATTCTTAAAATGGGCAAAAAAACACATAAATTTTCCGCATCAGATTTTGGCACGGAAACAGAAGTTTCAAAAGAGCAGACATTCTACTTCGGAAAAGAAAATTATAAATGGATGCTGATTGGCTTAGCATGCATCGTTGTCGGATTTCTTTTAATGATGGGACCAGACGCCAACACGGTTGACGGAAAACTAGACCCGAATGTCTGGAACGACGATATTTTCTCTATCAGAAGAATCAGAATTGCACCTTTACTTATCGTGATCGGTTTTGTAATCGAGGTATATGCAATCCTGAAAAGAAAGAAATAAAAATTAAGGTATAAGATTTAATTACAAAAGTCGGTTGCTGTGCAATTGACTTTTTGTATAAATTAAAAACGCTAAAAGCAATATTAATCATTACCCACTACTCATAAATTATGGATTTAATCAAAGCAATCATCATTGCGATTGTAGAAGGACTTACAGAATATTTACCAATTTCATCAACAGCTCACATGGGTTTTGCAGCCAGTCTGATGGGTTTAGAAGAAACAGAATTTCTTAAAATGTTTCAGGTTTCCATACAGTTTGGGGCAATTTTATCAGTGGTTGTAGCTTACTGGAAAAAGTTTTTTGACCTGAAAAATCTTCAGTTTTACTTTAAATTAGGTTTTGCAGTAATTCCGGCTTTGGTTTTAGGATATATATTTGATGATAAAATTGAGGCAGTTTTGGGAAATCAGATTGCCATTTCTTCAGTTTTGGTTTTGGGAGGAGTTGTTCTGTTATTTGCAGACCAATGGTTTAAAAATCCTGTTATTCACGACGAGAAAGAACTATCGATAAAAAAAGCTGTAATTATTGGCTTTTGGCAATGTTTGGCAATGATGCCGGGAACGAGCAGAAGTGCGGCTTCAATTATCGGTGGGATGACGCAGGGTTTGACAAGAAAAGCAGCAGCAGAATTTTCATTTTTCCTTGCTGTACCAACGATGTTGGCGGTTACGGTATATTCGGTTTTTGTGAAAACGTGGGGTAAAGAAACAGCAAATCCTATGAAAGGTTACGAAATGATTTTTTCATCACAAGATCATATCACGATTTTCATTGTCGGAAATATTGTAGCATTTATTGTTGCATTAATCGCAATCAAAGCATTTATCGGAGTGTTAAACAAATACGGTTTCAAACCTTGGGGCTGGTACAGGATTATTGTAGGAATTGCTTTGTTGGTTTATTTTTATTGGTTTAAATAAAATTATTTATCACTAATTTCTGATTTTGGAGCACTAGGAACTTCGTTCGTAAACTTCTATAAAGCTCTGATTTTTCTCATTTATGCCTTCCATTCCCTCTTTTTTGCCTCCGCTTCGCTCCGGCAGAAAGAGTTCCGTTCAAACCTAACGAAGTGATTCGATGATTCAAATTGAAAAATAAATATAAATATCATCAAGTCAGGCTGCGAGAGTTTCATTATAAATAATATATTACTCATTACCAATTACTCATCAGATTTATGACAGCAGAACAGCTTCTCGAAGGACATATTTTTCTTTTAGACAAACCTCTGGATTGGACTTCTTTTCAGGCGGTCAATAAAATGAAATACAAGCTCAAAAGTGAGTTTGGTCTTCCGAAAAAATTTAAAATCGGTCATGCGGGAACTTTAGATCCGAGAGCGACAGGCCTTTTGATTGTTTGCACGGGTAAATTCACCAAGAAAATCCCTGAGATACAGGATGCACCAAAGGAATATTGGACTGAAATTAAAATCGGAGTGCAGACAGAATCTTACGATACTGAAAAGCCCGAAATTCTTCAACAGGATATATCTCATATTACAGAAGAGGACGTAAAGGAAGCTTTAGAAAAATTTTTAGGCGAAATTGAACAGAAACCTCCCATTTTTTCAGCCATTAAAATTGATGGAAAAAGAGCATACGATATGGCGAGAGCAGGGCAGGAGGTCGAGATGAAATCAAGAAAAACAACGATCACTTATATAAAAGATGTGGAAATCAATTTTCCGTTGGTAAGTTTTACGGTAGGTTGTTCAAAAGGTACTTATATCAGGAGTTTAGCGCACGATATTGGTCAGGAATTGGGAGTGGGTGCCTATTTGACACAATTAAGACGAACAAAAATCGGCGATTATAAAGTTGAAGATGCAACAAGTGATTTTTTGGAAAACGATTACAGATTTGAAAATTTATAATAAATTGTATTAAATTTCGGTTTTTAAATAAATCAAAGTTACACAACAGAAGGAATAGAATAATGGAAAAGACACGTATCAATAAATATCTTTCGGAAGTAGGTTTTTGCTCAAGAAGAGCGGCAGATAAACTTTTGGAAGAAGGAAGAATAAAAATAAACGGTAAAGTTCCGGAATTGGGGACTAAGGTTTCTGATGAAGATGTAGTAGAAGTTGACGGAAAACCCATTCGTGAAAATGAGGAAAACCCGATTTATATAGCTTTCAACAAGCCTGTTGGAATTGTTTGTACTACAGATACAAAGCGTGAGATTGATAACATCATTGAATACATCAACCATCCGAAAAGAATTTTCCCGATCGGAAGATTAGATAAGCCGAGTGAAGGCTTGATTTTACTGACAAACGACGGCGACATCGTCAATAAAATTCTGCGAGGAAAAAACAACCACGAAAAAGAATACCTGGTAAGAGTAGATAAGCCTCTGAACTCAAAGTTTCTCGAAAAGATGCGAAATGGCGTTCCGATCTTGGATACCGTTACCAAAAAGTGTGAGGTTGAGAGAATTGATGATATGACTTTCCGAATTGTTTTGACACAAGGTCTTAACAGACAGATCAGGAGAATGTGTGAATTTCTGGGCTATGAGGTAAAAAAACTGAAGCGTATCAGAATTATGAATATCAAATTAGACATACCTTTGGGTAAATGGAGAGATTTAACTGCAGAAGAGCTGCAGGAATTGAATTTAATGCTTGACGGATCGTCAAAAACTTTTGATTAGCTAAATAATTTTATATATATTTTAGATTAGGAATAAAAATTGATAATGTTAAAAAATTCTATTTATGGTGATTTTTAGTTTATATGGCCGCTAAATATGGATTAATAAATTGAATTTTTTAATTTTATCATAAAAATGCTTGTAACCGTAAAGTGTTATTTTTTAATGTTTTAACTTTTTTTTCAGTTAAATGTTTTATATTTGTACCAGATAATCGAAGGGTTATTTAAAATAGAAACACTAATATAAACTACGAAGATGAAAAAAAACCTCTACCTGATAGCAGCAGCATCTTGTCTGCTATTTTCTTTAAAAACAGTTGCGCAAGTAGGGATTGGAATAACTACAGTTGAGAACGATTTACTTCTAAAAATATCTTCATCTAATAAAGGAATCTTAATTCCTAATCTTTCAATCCCCGATCTGAGTTTGGCTTCGCCAGTTACAAATCCGGCTATAGGACTGCTTGCTTACAATAATGCAACCGGAAAGCAAGGCTTTACTTTTTGGGATGGGGCAAAGTGGAATGAACTTGTAGATACAAGAAATATCTACTCAGTTCTGGGTTTGACAATATCTTACAGTACCTCAAATTCTGCTGCGGTAGACATCAATGCAGTACGAGGCGCTATCAACTACGCACAAGATTCTTTACCGGGAACAATCTGGACAGAAGTTCCAGGTTTAACAAAAGATATTACGATTACTCAGGCAAACAATAGTATTGCGGTTATTACTGAAGGGATGATTCAGGCAAACAATACGGTGGTGTCTACAGGTTCTGATGCATTCACTTATGCTGTAGGAATATTCATTGACGGAAAACTTTCTGGTGTAAGAAATTATTCAACAAAGTACTCGAATACATATCAGTATGATTTTTTCTCAATAAACAGCATATTCAACAACTTAAGTTTGGGTAATCATACCATCAAAACATATGTGACTTTGCGAGCAAATAATCTTGCAGACGTTACTTTATGGAGATATGGGGGTCCTGTAAATACATCTTCAGTAAACAATGATATGTCCAAAATCAGTATGTTTATAAAACTTACAGAAAAATCATAAAATACAAAGAATGAAGAATATTTATTTGAAATTGCTTTTCCTCCTATTGGGAAGCATTACTTATGCTCAGGTTGGATCGGTAGGGATTGGTACGAATACTCCGAGCGAGTCTGCTATTTTAGATTTGGTATCATCAAACAAAGGTATGATGATGCCAAAAGTATCACTAAACCCTGCTAATACATCAGATTACAGTTTTATGGCCACTCAGCCTACAGCATCATTGCTTGTTTATAATACGAATGCTGCTTTTCCTGGTGGAACGGGCATTTATCACTGGGATGGTACAAAGTGGATTTTCTATTTCACTTCTGCCAATATCAATCTTCTGTTAGGCATCACAAAGTATTATTCTAAAGTATATCCTAATCAATTATTTTCATTTGATTATAATTCTGAAGCAAGTTCAGTAAATTCTTTTGTGAATGGTTCTGCATTAGCTTTACCTTGGTTGAAAATTCCTGAAACAAATGATACACCCTTTAACATTACGATAGACAGAGCAAAAAACAATACTGTGATTACCCTTACGGGAATGGTTCAGCTTAGAAATACAGATGTGGCCAATATGAATGTTAATGTAAACTATGGTTTAGGAATTTTTGTTGATAACAAACTAATTTCATCAAAGGCTGTTTCTTTAAGTACAGATACAACTTGTGCATTTCAGGAATTTACCATTACAGGTTTTGTTGATGATCTTACTGTGGGATCACATACCATAACTTTTGGAGCAATGAACAGGTCTGGTACTGCCGGTAGTACCTCTCTTTATTTTGGAAGACAGGCAGGGGGGTGCGCTAATCTCTCGAATGATGAAGTGAGAATCAGTTCTGTAGTTTTAGTTAGCCAACCTTTACCTTATTAATCATGAAAAATATATATAATTTTATAATATTATTGGCAATTCCGTGTCTTACAGCTGCACAAGTGGTGATGACAGATAAAACGGTGCCGATTATTGATAACAGTGCGATTCTTAAATTAGATTCTGATAAAAAAGGAGTTCTTTATCCTAGAATTGCTTTGAGTTCAAATACAGACATTGTCACTGTCGCAAATCCTCAAAACGGAAATATAGTTTTTAATACCAATTCTACAGCTACATTACCACAAACTGTCGCCTATTTTGATGCCGGAAAATGGAATGCCTTGTATACCAAACAGCAGGTGTCTACGAAGTTTGATCTGGTAAGTATAAGTTCAGTATCAGCCTCTCCGGCAACCATTTCTATAGCAGGATTCAAACCCGGCAATTTTAATATCGGAGACAACAGTACTGCAGATTGGACGCCATTAAATATCACAGATTCAAAAACTTTTACGAGAGCCAATAACTCTTTGGCTTTTACCTTGGAAGGAATGACCCAACTAGATAGGTCTACCAACAAATATTATGAATATGCAATCGGAGTTTTCGTCGACGGAAAATTGGCGGCAGTTAGAAAATACCACAAACACAATGAAAATTTCACCTGCTCATGGCATAAATTTGTTTTGAATGGTGTAGTAAATAATCTGAGTGTAGGCGTACCTCACTTAATAGAGGTAAAGGCGAGAAATATCTCTGCTACCAACAGTGCAAGCACACCATCACAAATAATTGTGTATGGCGGCCCTGCAAGATATGAGGACGGCACTCAATGCAACAATATGAGTGATTTTATGTCAAAAATTTCTTTAAGTACAACGGTTGTAGAGTCAATTAATTAGACGTGATTTTTATCATGATATGTGTTTTTAGTTACGGATGTGCTTTATGCCATCCGTTTTTTGTTGGTAAAGACTTGAAAGACAGTATTTCCTATTATTTAATTTTGATTTAAAAAATATTGTTGCTATTAAAAAAAATCGTACTTTTGCACTCACTTTTGTGAACGTACTTTCGGCGAAGTAAAACATTAGCAATTAACAACTTCCATATTTTTCAGGATTCACAGCAAAGCCGAGGTCTGTAAGAATTGGAATACAAATTTTATTAGAAAATGTCAAAAGAGACAAATTCAGCAGAGGTTATTCTTAACCAAAACGTAGCACCAGAACAATTTGACTGGGATTCTTTCGAATCTGGTCTTGATGCAGATGCTAGAAAAGAAAAAAGTGATCTTGAAGAAATCTATAACGGATCTCTTAGCAGCTTAAATGATAACGACGTTATCACGGGTAAAGTTGTAAGATTGACTGACAAAGAAGCTATCGTAGACATCGATTTCAAATCTGAAGGTGTTATTTCTCTTAACGAATTCCGTTACAACCCGGGCCTTAAAGTAGGTGATGATGTTGAAGTAATGGTAGACAGAAGAGAAGACAAAACTGGTCAATTACAGTTATCTCACAGAAAAGCGAGAACGCTTAAAGCTTGGGATAGAGTAAATGAACTTCACGAAACTGGAGAAATCGTTAACGGTTTTGTAAAATCTAGAACTAAAGGAGGTATGATCGTTGACGTTCACGGTATTGAAGCATTCTTACCAGGTTCTCAAATCGACGTTAAGCCAATTAAAGATTACGATCAGTTCGTAGGTAAAACTATGGAGTTCAAAGTTGTGAAAATCAACCCTGAGTTCAAAAACGTAGTAGTATCTCACAAAGCATTGATCGAAGCAGATATCGAAGGTCAGAAAAAAGAAATCATCGCACAGCTTGAAAAAGGTCAGGTTCTTGAAGGTACTGTTAAGAATATTACTTCTTACGGTGTATTCGTAGATCTTGGTGGTGTAGACGGATTGATCCACATTACAGACCTTTCTTGGTCTAGAGTGAACCATCCATCTGAAATC